>Ga0182008_10000023_pt1 | contig 201526 bp, 170 predicted proteins | sample Sormic07211129_1_FD_120482 | JGI IMG/M metagenome (GOLD analysis project Ga0182008, IMG submission 120482) | Rhizosphere microbial communities from Sorghum bicolor, Mead, Nebraska, USA - 072115-129_1 metaG | ecosystem: Host-associated > Plants > Roots > Rhizosphere | place: USA: Nebraska... | reverse complement strand
TTCCGAACAGAGAAGTCAAGCCCACCAGAGCCGATGGTACTGCGGTAACACGTGGGAGAGTAGGTCGGTGCCAAATCTTAAAGTAACCCTGTAGTATTATACTACAGGGTTTTCTTGTTTATACACAGTTCGTATTTTGATATCCCTGAACTAGCAGATTGTTACCATTATTAATTGATATAGAATTAATTCGTATATTGTACTATTGAATTTTATCTGTTAAACAGTACGTTATGAATCAAAAAGAAATCAAAGACGAATATGTTAACGCAGTTAGCAAGATCGAAACCATTCTTAAATTCGATAAGCATGTTTACCCAACGGCTAGCGATTTTATAAATCATTTATTAAAGCTATCTAAAAGCCATCATTTTGAAGTTCTAACGAAGGATGGTTCTAAGTTGGAAGATGCTATCAACGGATAGGCTTGGTAAAAAAGTTATCTATTAAGACCAATAGAAAATGGGAGAGAAAATACGTTATGCGTATTGGCTGATCAATTGCTGCAGTTGAGTAGCCTGAACAACTCCCGATTGTCTCCAAAGAATTTTGCCTTGCTTAAATAGTATTAAAGTAGGAACGCCCTGAACGCCGTATGCAGCTGCAGCGGCAGGATTTTTATCGACGTCAATTTTTATAATAGTTGCAGTGTCTCCAACTTGTTTCTTTAATGTATCAAGAACTGGAGTCATAACTTTGCACGGCCCACACCATGTAGCGTAAAAATCTACAAGAACTGGTTTATCACCTTTGATCATTTCTGAGAATGTAGCCATAGTGTTGTATTTTAGTTTACAAATGTCAAATTACATTAATCTAAGGTACAAATGGGATGCCATTAAAGCTAAAGTTATTCTTTCTAGTATATAAATCGATAGCTTTGCAGGCTAGATTTTAATAATATGATTAGATATTGCTTTATACTGTTTATGATGATTCAATTGAACAGTTTTGGACAGAGCTATAAGACACAGATTGAGAAACATCGTGAACATTACAAAGAGGATTTCTTAAAGGATTTTCGTTCTCCGTTAAAGCAAGACGATCTTAAGAATTTACATTTTTTTGAGGCTGATAGTAATTATAGAGTCAATGCAAAAGTAGAGCTTTTGATGAATGAAAGTTCATTTCAGATGCCTACATATACTGGAACAAGCAGGGAGTATATTCGGTATGCTATTCTTAGTTTTAAGTTGAATGGAACAGATCAGAAGCTGATAGTATATAGAAGTATTTCTTTATCTAAGATTGAAGAATATAAGAACCATTTGTTTCTTCCATTTACAGATGAAAGTAATTCTGTGGAAACATACGGGGGAGGAAGGTATATTGACTTGAGCAGTCAGGATATTTCTGGAGGTTCTATTGAGGTAGATTTCAACAAAGCATACAATCCATATTGTGCTTATAGTGATGGATACCAGTGTCCTAAACCTCCTGTAGAAAATGATATCAAGCTTAAGATTCAGGCTGGTGAAACTATTTATACTGGAGATAAAAAGCATAAATAGTTTTTTAGAATGAAATCAGGGTTAATTGATCGAATCAATTAACCCTGATAAGCATAAACCATATTTCGATTCGCATTCTGCTTATCTTTAATACGCTTTAAGTGATCTTGAAATAGCTCGTGCTCAGTTTGTGAGGCGGTAGCTAATGCTGCTCGTTTGTACTGCTCTTTTGCTGTAGTAAAGTCTTGTAATTCTTCAGCATTTAAACCAAGGCTTTCGTAGATATGAGCTTTACAAACTCCATGAACAGTTAATGCCTTTTCTGCTATATTTTGAGCCAATTTGTGCATTTTTAAAGTAATCAACAGCTTTAGATAATGTTCATAAACATCAGGAAAATCTGCCTCTAGTTCTATACACTTTTTATAGTAATAGCCGGCAGTTTGGTAATTTTTAAATTGATAGTAATAAAAACTACCTAACTGATAATATGCTCTCGCATATTCCGGATCTGAATTAATGATTTCATTAAAAAAGTGAAGCGCTTTTGGCAGCTCGCCATAATGAAGTTCTTCTATTGCCTGCAGATACTTTTCTTCCACAGTGTATAAAATGTCCATAAGGATATATGTATAATTTGTTAAGGATTAAATAGCCTTAGCAAATTGATGTTAATTAAATAAATTGTGTTTAGATTTTGAGGGGTTCTAGTTAAAACTAAAATCAATACCCAAGCCCATGAGCCAAAGAGACCGGCTAATGTTATTTATTTGGATATGTTTAAGACGTAGCATGACTTTATTTTTTACAAATATAGTGAAATTTTTTTCTATTAAAAAATGGACTGCCATAGGGTTGTCAGTGCGACTAGTTTTCTTTGTGTAAGAAATAAGATTAACCACTAATAACTCTAGATTATGACTACGATCAACACAACTACGGAAACAGTTAATGCATCTTTATTTATCAATTCCATTGATTTATTAAATCACTGGCAAGGTCATAGAAGACTTACAAGGCGTGTAATTGAGGCCTTTCCTGAAGACAAATTATTTAATTACAGTATTGGAGGAATGAGACCGTTTTCAGGTATGATAAGTGAAATTAATAGTATATCCGGACCGGGTGTAAAAGGTATTGCAACAGATATTTGGACAACGATTAACGAAATGGACCATCATTCAGGAAAGTCAGAGGCAAGTTCAAAAGAAGAGTTGTTGAGACAATGGGATATAGTTACAGATGAAATCAATACTTTTTGGGCTCAAATTCCCGAATCAAAATTCCAAGAAATAGTATTGGCGTTTGGCCAATATGAAGGTGAGGCCTATGGCATTATTCTTTACTTTATAGATAACGAAATTCATCATCGTGCGCAGGGTACCGTCTATTTGCGCAGTTTAGGTATTGAGCCACCTGCATTTTGGAACAGAGATTAACCTGAATAGTAATTAAGTATTTTTAGCACTAGCTGCCCCCATGGATGTGGGGGTAGCTAAATTTATTAAACAATACTTAAATTGCATACATGGAAAAAATCTATGGTGATCATATAAATCTTTTAACACTACCTGGTGAGGCATTTTTTCATCCTGCGTATTTTACAGAAGAAGATAGTTATATGTATTTTGATAGGTTAACTGAGGAGGTTGAGTGGAAACAAGAGCCTATAAAAATGTTTGGCAAAGAAGTTTTACAACCTCGTTTTACAGCCTTCTATGGCGATGATGATATCAATTACACATATTCTGGCATTACAATGTACGCCACACCCTGGACTACGACCCTTCTGAAAATAAAAGAAAGCATTGAAATCATGCTTGAGACTAAATTTAATGCCTGCTTGTTGAATCATTATCGGGATGGCAAAGATTATATGGGCTGGCATAGGGATAATGAAAAGAATCTAGGTAAATTTCCAGTTATTGCCTCGGTAAGCTTTGGAGCTTCAAGGATTTTTCAGTTCAGAAATTACAAAGATAAGTTGCCAATTGTGTCAACTGAATTAACCCATGGTAGTTTACTGATTATGAAAGGTGGAACGCAGCAATACTGGGAGCACAGACTGCCAAAAACAGTGGTTGAAACCCAACCAAGAATCAATTTAACTTTTAGAATGATTAAAGAGTGATGTTTACAAAATTCTTATAGCCCGGTTTAGGAAAAGTGGGCTGTAATGGTTTGTTGTAATTAAGTCAGAAAAGCATTTGAAGTTTTGTTTGTATATTAAACCCATTACTTTTGTTAACAGTGTTAATAAAAATTAAACCAGTATGGGAATCGCGGAACGTAAAATCAGACAAAAAGAGGAGTTCAGAGCTAGTATTCTTGAAGCTGCATGGCAGCAAGTGCTGAGTGATGGATGGCAATCGTTATCTATTCGTAAAATTGCGGACGCGATTGAATATAGTATTCCTGTGATCTACAATCATTTTGAAAATAAGGAAGCTATTCTTTTAGAATTTACTAAAGAAGGATTTCAAAAGCTGGCAGATGTACTTCTTGAAGTGAAAAACAAACATAACGAGCCGTCTGAACAGTTAGAAGCTATGGCGCATGCGTACTGGGATTTTGCTTTTGAACATAAGGAATACTACCAATTGATGTTTGGTCTTGGAATACCAGCATGTGAAATGGTAAATCAGATTGCCGAAATGAAACTCATGACAAGTGTTATGATATCTACCATACAAGAGGCCATTGCTTCAAGTAGTAATACTGAAACTAACTATTTTTTAAAATATCATACTTACCTTTCTATACTACATGGTTTGGTTTCAATAGAAATGATTCAAAAGATAGGTAAACCTGATCCAGAAAAGAAAATGATCCTTCAGGATGCTATTTCAGGATTTATTAAGTCGCTTGTAATTAATTAATCCCCAAAATTTATATATTTATCATTAACCGAAAAACTTAAAAATGAGAAAACTATTTAACACTAATTTCAACAATGAAGGCGTACATTTTATGCTGCTTGTTACACGTATTGCTATTGCTGCATTAATGCTTACACATGGTCTTCAAAAATTGCCGTGGCTTTTAGCAGGTGGAGAAATTCAATTTGCAGACCCAATAGGGCTTGGTCAAGCTACATCTTTAGTGTTAACTGTATTTGCTGAAGTGGTATGTTCCATTTTAGTTTTATTAGGTTTAGGAACCAGGTTTGCGGTAATACCTCTGATTATAACTATGCTGGTTGCTATTTTTGTTATTCATGCGCCTGATGCATTTGAGAAAAAAGAACTTGCAGTACATTTCATAGTTACTTATTTATTTCTGTTGGTGGCTGGCTCTGGTAAATACAGTGTAGATAACTTAATAAGCCGTAGTATGAACAGCCGTAGACGATAGTTTGAAGTCTATTTGTATAATTTCACTAAATAATCCGTTATAGCTGTTATGAGAAAGATATTATTAGTTTGCCTGATGGCGATAGGGTTAGCTGGCTGTGGTATAAACAAGCAGGCACAACAAATAAAAGCACTGGAAAGATGTAAATATAGGGTCACCTCGGCTGATGAAATTACGCTTGCCGGTGCTGATGTGAAAAAGATGATCCTTAATCAGGATATTAATTTGGGAAGCCTTCCCGGGCTTGCTTTAGGATTACTAAGAAGAGATATTCCCTTAAGAGCCAGACTTAATTTAGAAGTGAAAAACCCTTCTGGTAATGATGCTGCTATTAATCAATTTGAATATAAAATACTGATAAATAGACAGGAACTTGCTTCAGGATTTGTAAATCAGGAAGTCAACATTGCTGCAGGACAATCTACAGTGGTTCCTGTTGATATGGAGGCAAATATTTATCCATTTATTTCGAATAGTAAGGTGATGAAAGAGATCACTGAGTTTATCCAATCTGGAAAAAACGGGCCTGAAAAGAAGGGTATTCTTACATTGAAAATAAGACCAAGTATTAAAGTTGCTGGTGGATTGGTAAAATACCCTGGCTTTATTACTATAGATAAGGAAGTAAGCAGTAAAATTCTCCTATAAGAACCGTAGTATTTTTGCAGGATTGTTACGGAGTTTAGTTTTTAATAACTCTCCGAATTGATGATTTTTAGTTATTTTCGAGGTATCATGAGTTTACAAAGAATGTAATATATCAAACTTATGATAGCGTCATAATAATTAAAAAAAGATTATCTTCCAAGGATAATCTAAGATCTGTATATGAAGTTAAGTTTATGCCTGCTCCTGCTTACTATCCTGGTTCCTTCGTTAATTAAGGCCCAGAATATGCAGCAGCTTAATGCTGCCGAGATTAAACAAGGCCTTGAAGGATTAAATGTTGTTGGTAGTGTTTTATACGTTGCCGCACATCCTGATGATGAAAACACCCGTTTATTGGGCTATCTCGCAAAAGAGAAAAAAGTGAGAGCCGGTTATTTATCATTAACCAGAGGAGACGGGGGACAAAATCTTATAGGAAATGAACAGGCCGAATTACTTGGCTTGATACGTACCCAAGAGTTATTGGCTGCCAGACGAACAGATGGAGCTGAACAATTCTTTACAAGGGCAAATGACTTCGGGTTTTCGAAAAACTCTGATGAGAGTTTTAAGATATGGGATAAGCAGAAAATACTAGCTGATGTAGTATGGGTGATCCGGAAGTTTCAGCCTGATGTGATCATTACCCGCTTTCCTGAAGATTCGCGTGCAGGGCATGGGCATCATTCTGGTTCTGCAATACTTGCTCACGAGGCTTTTTCTGCTGCTGCTGACCCGAAACGATTTCCTGAACAACTTGGTTTTGTAAAACCATGGCAGGCAAAACGCATTCTTTGGAATACCTTTAATTTCGGAGGGAATAATACTACTTCAGAGGATCAACTTAAAATTGATGTTGGCGGTTATAATCCTTTGCTAGGTAAGAGCTATGGGGAAATTGCTGCAGAAAGCAGATCTAATCATAGAAGTCAGGGATTTGGTTCTTCAAGACAACGAGGCTCAGCCATCGAATATTTTAGTTATGTGGCCGGCGAAAAAGCTACAAAAGATATATTTGAAGGTGTTGATTTTACGCTTAACAGGAATCCTGGAAATGGCGAAATACAAAAACTTGTTTCTGAAATTAATGCAGAATATGATGTAGCTGATCCATCTAAATCTGTTGTAAAGCTTTTAAAGCTAAAACAACTGGTAAAGGGAAAACCTTTTAAACAGGATTTGTTAGATGACTTGATTTTAGCTTGTGCAGGGATTTGGTTTGAAAGTGCCGCTGTAAATTCATCTTATGCCTTAAATGAACCTGTTAATGTAAGGATTCAGGCTATAGCAAGAGCCAAACAAGGGTTTCCTTTAAAGATTAGTATTGAGGAGATCAATAGCAAAGCTTCTTTCGATTTGCCCCTTAATCAATTTGTATCTCAGGAAAAAGTAATATCAACATCTGGCTTTGGGATTACTCAACCTTATTGGTTGGAGAAGAAACACACTTTGGGTTCTTATGTAGTTGATTCATTATCAAAGATAGGTTTAGCCGAGAACCCGATTGGTCTAAATGGTGTGTTTAGGATTAAAATAGGTGATCAGGTGGTTGAAAAAAAACGGTCTGTCGTGTATAAATATACTGATCAGGTGCGTGGTGAAATTTACCAACCTTTGGTAATTGCTCCACCTGTTACGGCTAGTATGAGTGAAAAGGCATTTGTATTTAATAATAATGAACCTAAAAAAATACTTGTTCAACTCAAAAGCTTTAAAGATAATGCAGCAGGATTATTAAAACCTGAATTGCCGGTAGGATGGAAAGTTTCTCCGGAGAGCCTGAATTTTAGTCTGTCTAAAAAGGGTGAAGAAGAATCTGTTGAATTTACAATTACTCCTTCTGGAGATGTTAATAGTGGTAATTTGATTTTGAATGTTGTTGTTGTTGGTAAAACTTACCATCAAGGTTTACACGTGATAGATTATGAACATATCCCTACTCAAACGCTTTTCCCATTTGCTGAAGCGAGAGTAGATAAGGTAGATTTAAAGTTGGCAGGTAAGCGTATCGGTTATATTGCTGGTGCAGGGGATCTTGTGCCTGAATCATTAAAGCAAATTGGTTACGACGTTGTTAATTTGACTACTAGCCAGGTTATTAATGGAGATCTTTCTGGCTTTGATGCAATAGTCGCAGGGGTAAGGTTGTATAATGTTAGCGAACAGATTAAGGCTATGCAGCCCAAGTTGTTGAAGTATGTGAACGATGGGGGTATCTATTTAGTGCAGTACAATGTAAATGGACCACTGAAGTTAGATAATTTAGGCCCTTATCCTTTTGGTGTATCACGCGATAGGGTAACTGAGGAGGATGCTAAGGTTACAATATTGAATCCGACAGACCCAGTTTTAAATTACCCTAATAAAATTACGGACAAAGACTTTGACGGATGGGTACAAGAAAGAGGATTGTACTTTGTGACAGATGCTGACCAGAAGTATAGAACCCTTTTAAGTATGCATGACAATGGTGAAAGTGATAAAACAGGATCTTTAATCATAGCAAATTATGGAAAAGGTAGATTCGTTTACACTGGTTTATCTTTTTTCAGACAGCTACCGGCAGGTGTGCCTGGTGCGTATAGATTATTTGTGAATTTAATATCAGTTAAGAAGTAATATCATTACAACATGGCAGAACATGACAACCAGGTACCAGAGAACCCAGAGCAAGAGCTACCGCCTTTTGTTAAAACCTGGAAACAGTTTTACCGGTTGCTAATTGGTTGGCTTGTATTTTTGATACTGATCCTTTACGCATTTACAAGATATTTCGAATGAGTATTATAGATTGGACAGTATTAATTCTTACACTCGTTGTAATTGTGGTTTACGGCATTTATAAAAGTCGTGGGGCACAGAATATTAAGGGCTATTTGCTTGGTAATCAATCCTTGCCTTGGTATCATGTGTGTCTTTCTGTTATGGCCACCCAAGCCAGTGCAATTACCTTTTTATCGGCCCCTGGTCTGGCGTATTCTTCAGGGATGAGTTTTGTGCAGTTTTATTTTGGTGTTCCATTGGCAATGATCGTGTTGTGTATTACCTTTGTGCCTATATTTCATCGGTTAAAAGTTTACACTGCGTATGAATACCTGGAGCAAAGGTTTGATCTTAAAACAAGAGCTTTAACGGCTTTTCTTTTCCTTGTTCAAAGGGGGCTTTCTACCGGTATTACTATTTATGCTCCTTCAATTATTCTTTCTACCATTTTAAATATCAATACAACATACACCACTTTGTTTATTGGAAGTTTGGTAGTGTTTTATACTGTTTACGGCGGCACAAAGGCTGTTTCCTATACCCAAATGCTTCAAATGAGTATTATTTTTTGTGGCTTGTTTGCCGCAGGTATTATGGTAGTTCATTTATTGCCAGCTGATATTGGTTTTGTAAAAGCTATAAGTATAGCGGGTAAAATGGGCAGGGCTAATGCAATAGACTTTACTTTTGATCCTAATAATCAATACACGGTATGGACCGGATTAGTAGGAGGTTTCTTTTTGCAATTATCATATTTTGGAACTGATCAGAGTCAGGTTGGTCGATATTTATCAGGGGCTTCTGTTAGTCAGAGCAGATTGGGCTTATTGATGAACGGCCTTGTTAAAATACCGATGCAGTTTCTGATATTGCTGATTGGCATATTGGTGTTTACTTTCTACCAATATAATAAACCTCCTATTTTTTTTAACAGTTTTGAGCTGAATAAACTTGAAAATAGTAAGTATAACCCCGAACTAAACAAAATAAAGGCTGACTATGATAAAGCTTTTGAAGAAAAGCAGGTAGAGGTTAATAAAATGAACTCAGCGCTAGACAAAGATGATAAATCGTTGATTGATCAGCAGAGAAAGGCTTTGCAGCAGGCAGATGAAAAAGAGAAATCTATAAGGAAACAGGCTACAGACCTAATGGTGAAGAATGATGAGCACGCAAATACGAAAGATAATAATTATATATTTCTAAGTTTTGTAACTCAATATTTGCCGCAGGGACTAATAGGACTGTTAATTGCAATCATTTTTCTTGCATCTATGGGGTCAACAGCCAGTGCTTTAAACTCTTTGGCTTCCACAACTGTGATTGATATTTATAAGAGACTCATCAAAAAAGACGGGTCAGATCATGAGTATCTACAAGCGTCAAGACTGGCGACTGTATTTTGGGGGGTAATCTGTGTCGTTATGGCACTCTATGCAAGTAAAATTGGTAATTTGCTGGAAGCTGTGAACATTCTGGGTTCATATATTTATGGAACTATACTTGGCGTTTTTCTAGTTGCTTTTTACGTTAGACATGTAAATGGCAGAGCTGTGTTTTTTGCAGCCCTAGTAACTGAACTAGTAATTATTATTATTGGTAAACTTGATCTTGTTGCTTACTTATGGCTTAATATAATTGGGTGTTTGTTAGTCGTTTTATTGTCGGTGATTATTCAGAGTATGATGAAGAAACCGGAGGTTGTAGAAGAGAAAAATAATATATAATATGATGCGAAGTTTTTTAACTGCTTTTATTTTAACTGTTTCTACAACAATAACATTCGGACAGCAATCGTGGAAAAAGGCAACTGATGAACTGATATTTAGCAATCCTCCATTTGATCAATGTCATGCTTCTACATTGGTTGAAATTGATGAGGGAAGATTAATGGCTGCTTGGTTTGGAGGAAGTCATGAAGGAAGTAAAGACGTAAGAATTTGGATGTCTATAAATGAGCGAGGAAAATGGACTAGTCCTGTTGCTATTGCCGACGGTAAAGTAAATGGAGAATGGTCATCTCCATTATGGAATCCGGTGCTATTTAAGACAAAAAAGGGAAAACTTTTCTTGTTTTACAAAGAAGGGCCGTCGCCAAGAGAATGGTGGGGCATGATGAAAACTTCCAATGATAATGGGAAAACATGGTCCGATAAAATTCGTTTGCCTGAAGGAGTCTTAGGGCCAATAAAGAATAAACCAATTGAGTTAGCTGATGGGACAATTTTATCTCCATCAAGTACTGAAACTGATGATAAATGGAATGCACATATAGAAAGATCAGTGGATGGGGGTAAAACATGGACAATTATACCTGTTGATCCAGAGAGTAAATTTGATGTAATCCAGCCAAGTATATTAATTCATAAAAATAGGAAACTGCAAATATTATGTAGAAGTAAACAGGGAATGGTAGTTGAATCGTGGTCGGAAGATAACGGTAAAACATGGGGTGAATTAACCGCAACTAGTTTGATCAATCCTAATTCCGGAACTGATGCGCTAACTTTAAAAAATGGAACTCACATCATTGTCTATAACCCAACTATTCCTGGAAAGGAATGGTTCAATGGACGATTTAAGTTAAATGTTGCTTTGTCAGTAGATGGCGAAAAATGGAATGATATTTTGATACTGGAAGATGGGGATACTAAGAAGGAGTTTAGTTACCCGGCAATAATCCAATCCAAAGATGGGAAGGTACATATTACTTATACTTTTGATCGAAAAAACATTAAGCATATTGTACTTGAATAAAATAAAAAGCCGGATTTACAGCATCCGGCTTTTTATTTAGAAACTCTTGTCGTAGCAATTCTAATTATTACTTTTTAGCCTCTGCTAATAAGCCTGTATGTAACCTAACATATTCAGGGTTTTTAATTTCAGTAGCTAATTTTATGCCTTCTTCTGCAGTAGCAGCGGCAGCTTTTTTATCTCCTGATTTTAATTGAACACGTCCTTTTAATAATTTAACCCAAGGCGCTTTAGGATCAGCAGCTTCAGCAGCAGTAGCCCATTCTAGTGCTTTTTTTAAGTCTTTTCCACTTTCAAAATAGTAGTATGCAGCCTGAAAGTAAGGTTTTTTATCACCTTTCATTGCTTCATCAATGCTAGCCATTACTTTGGCATCAAAATCAGTTGATAAATCAACAGTTAAACCTGTATTTTCCCACATTAATTGCAATTTGGCGGTACTTGGATAAACATCTGCAAATTGAATAGTAAATGTTTCTACTTTCTCTTTAAGTTTAGTAGGCTTAACTTTTAGGCGTAATATATCATCACTTTCTTTATACTCATAAGCTCCCCACTGTTTTGATCCTTTATTTATAATCACTGTCCATTCGTTCTCTCCTGGAATAGTAAACAACTCATATTCTCCGGCAGCAAGATCTTTTCCACCAATTTTTACAGCTTCAGTAAAAGCGATAGTAGTTGCAGAATTAGCTCCTGTTCTCCATACCGATCCATATGGTTCTAATCCTCCAAAGATTTTACGTCCTTTAGTGTTTGGACGTGAATAATTGATGGTTACTTTACCCAGACCAAAATCCTGAGAAATGGTTTGCCCAGAGCTTGGTTGAGGCATTTTTATGCCTTGTGCCTTAAGTTCAGATTGTAATGATACTGCTAATGCAATAAGTAGTACTGTTTTTAATGTTTTTTTCATGATCATAAATTTTTTTAGGCGATATAGTCAGTGCGAACTGAACTAATCTAAGTTTTGCTGATGCTAAATTACCACTTATTTGACGCTTTAACTCAACAAAATCTTAAATTCGTTGTATGGTTTATTTGCGTAATACAATAGCAGTTTTAACATTTCTTTTGGTCTCATGTTCAGGTGCAAAATATGCTTCAGAGCCTATGTTGGAAATAGGAGTGTCAAAAAAGCTGGCTGCTTATCGTAAATCTGTTTTAAGTAATATCAATTACAAACTTGAGTTAAATATCCCAAGAGATAAAGATGAAGTTATAAATGCTGTTGAAGAGCTTACATTTCAGCTTAGCGCTACTAAATACCCATTACAGATAGATTTTAGAGAAAATGCAAAAAAAATAAAAGTATTGCAGGTAAATGGGATGAATGTAGAGGTGAATCATAAAGATGAACACCTTATTGTAGATTCCAAATATTTGAAGCAAGGATTAAATGAAATAGACCTAAGTTTTGACGCGGGTGAGGCAGCACTTAATAGGAATACTGATTATTTATATACCTTGTTTGTACCAGATAGATCCAGAACTGTTTTTCCTTGTTTTGATCAACCGGACTTAAAAGCTACATACAGTCTTACTTTAAAAGTTCCTAAGGATTGGAAAGCAATAGCTAATGGTACATTAAAAGATTCCGTTATTATTGGCGATCGAAAAACGTATCGCTTTAATACATCAGACACTCTAAGTACCTATTTGTTTGCATTTGCAGCGGGTAAATTTACATTGACCGAGGGAAAAGTTGGGAATATGGCAACTGATTTTCTTTACAGAGAGAATGATCCGCTCACAATAAAGAATAGTCTGAATGAAGTTTTTAATATTCATACCAAATCCTTAAAGTATTTTGAGAACTGGACAGGAATTCCTTATCCTTTTCAAAAGTTTGGATTTGTAGCTATCCCGGATTTTCAATTCGGAGGAATGGAGCATGTTGGAGCAATTCAGTATAAGTCCTCAGCTTTGTTTTTGGACGACGGTGCAACCAAAGATCAGCTGAATGCCCGTAACAATTTAATTGCCCATGAGACTGCCCATATGTGGTTCGGAGATTTGGTGACAATGAATTGGTTTACTGATGTTTGGATGAAAGAGGTGTTTGCAAATTTTATGGCCGATAAGAGCACTGAAGATATTTCAGGTAAAGAGGTATTTGATCTTAAATTTCTTACGGATCATTTTCCTGCGGCCTATAGTGTAGATCGGACTAAAGGTTCAAACCCAATAAGGCAGGATTTAGACAATCTAAAAGATGCCGGAACACTCTATGGTAATATTATATATCATAAAGCGCCTATTGTCATGAGGCAATTAGAACGTTTAATGGGAAAGGAGAAATTTCAGATCGGTGTTCGGGAATACCTAAAGGAATTTGCAAATAAAAATGCCTCTTGGCCTGATCTGATCGCAATTTTGGATAATCACACAGATGCTGATTTACAAAAATGGAATAAAGTTTGGGTAAATGAAACCGGAAGACCTGTAATAGATTATACCCTTGAAAAGGCAAATAATAAGATTAAAAAGTTTATGATTAATCAGAGCTCTGAGTATGGAGCAGATAGGATTTGGCCTCAATTAATGGAAGTAACCCTTTATTATCCCGATCGTACTGAAGAACTAACCGTTAATCTTAATAGAAAAAATATAGAACTAAAAGCTGCTGAGGGAATGGAGGTTCCATCTTTTGTTTTGTTCAATTCATCTGGTCAGGGTTATGGACTTTGGCCAATAGATAAGGCCATCTTTAATCAAATGTATTCAATCAGAAAGTCTGTAAATAGGTCGTCTGCTTATATCTCATTGTATGAGAATATGTTAAATAGCAGATATATTAAGCCATTGGAACTGTTAAATCTATTTATTGAGGGCCTGGATCAGGAGAAGGAAGAGTTGAATCTGAAGCTGATCACAAACTACATCAGCAGTATTTATTGGGAGTTTATTTCTGTACATGAACGGACTGATATCTCTGCATCTTTGGAAATTGCATTGTGGAACTCAATGCAGAAACAAAGTTTGCCAAATAATAAGAAAGTGCTTTTTAAGACTTATCAGGATGTTTACCAGTCTGCCGATGCTGGTAAACGATTAAACGAAATTTGGGAAAGTCAGAAAGCTCCGGCCGGAATAAAACTTACGGAAGACGATTATACATCATTGGCTTTTTCTCTGGTTTTGAGAGATGGGGATAGTTCTATTTTGGATAAACAACTTAAGCGGATAACTAATGTAGATAGAAGGAAGAGATTTGAGTTTATTACGCCTGCTGTATCCTCTTCAGTAAAAAAAAGAGACGATTTCTTTAAAAGCCTTGAGCTAAAATCTAATAGAGATAAAGAATCAAATGTTGGAGCGGCTTTATATTATCTCCATCATCCACTTAGGCAGAAAAGTTCCGTTAAATATCTTGAGAAAAGTCTTGATATGTTAGTCGAGATACAAAGGACTGGTGATATCTTTTTCCCTCAAAATTGGTTACAGGCTACTTTTGGGTACTATCAGAGTAAGGAGGCTTTAAAGACCGTTCAGGATTTTGTAGAAAAGAACCCTCACTATAATCTAAAGTTGAAAGCCAAAATTCTCCAGTGTTCAGATAATTTGTTTAGAGCACAAAAGCTGCTCGGTAAATAGCATTACTGTTGAAGTTTCATATAGGTGATCTTAAATGTTTGTTTGCTTTTGGTTATTGTAAATTGAGTAGGGTAGCCATCAGCATCATACTGATAGGTGAAGCTAGTGTTTTCACTAGGAGTATCAGTATTTGAATGGCTTAATCTATTATTTGCATCAGCAGAAAAAAGAGGGAAATCTATTACCAAGAATAGGAGCTGGCAATGTTGTGCATTTTTGAAAATTCCATTTTGTTCATCATGTGTATATTTTATAGAAGCGATTTTAGTAGGAGAGTCATTAATTGTTATACTTGATAAGTTGCCCGATAAGGAATAATACCACTCGCTATCTTTGTATGGGAATGTATGACCACTACCAGAGGCCTGAATAGCAGTTACTTGATTTTGACTGTTTTGTTTTAGTATTAAAAACCCGGTGGGTGTAGAGGCCTGGCCTTCGACATCAAAAAATGTAACTTTTAGGTCCATATCTGGAACCCTAATACAATAAATTGATTGAATGAGTTTCTTACCCACGTACTTATCGTACTGAGACGGTAGCCCATCCTTGTATATAATTTTAAAACGATATCCATTAGAAGTTTTAATTTCTGAAATATGAGTTGAGTTCTCATTGTATTTTAGGGTAATAACAAGGTTGTCTGATTCCAATTTTATTGGTAGGAATAGCTCCTTTATAGGTTCTTTAATAATAGGTTCATCCTTCTCTTCTTTATTGGGTCTGTTCTTGGTACATGATGGAATTAAAAAAACAACTCCAATGATAATAGCAATGCATTTAAACTTTAAAATGTTCATCGATTCTTTTTTGAATTGTAAGCAATTAATACTCACCAAACATATTTATAAATATCTTATTCGACAAGCTTATTTTCTTTGAAGTTTGTTTTTAATTTCTTTGTTGGAAATATAATTGTACTAGAAGAACTGAAAATATGTTGAAATAATGATAAAAGTATTGGCTGAAATGTAGCCCTAGATTGTGTTCATGCACTTAAAAAATGTACTTTTGCTTGACTATTTCTTTTAGCGACTAACGTTTATTAAACCCTCACTATGGACGATTTTTTAGCTGCCCGACTTCAGATGGCCTTTTCCCTTGGCTTTCACATTGTATTTGCTTGTATTGGTATGGTGATGCCCTTTTTTATGACAGTGGCCCATTTTTATTGGCTAAAAACTAAAAAAAATGTTTATAAGGATGTTACTAAAGCCTGGAGTAAAGGTGTGGCTATATTTTTTGCCACAGGAGCAGTATCAGGTACAGTACTCTCTTTTGAGTTAGGATTGTTATGGCCAAAATTTATGGAGCATGCCGGTCCAATATTTGGAATGCCATTTTCTTTAGAGGGAACGGCATTTTTTATTGAGGCGATAGCCTTGGGGTTTTATTTGTATGGATGGGAAAAGCTTAATCCATGGTTCCATTGGTTCACCGGTGTTGTCGTTGGTATAAGTGGACTATTGTCAGGAGTTTTGGTAGTAGCAGCTAATGCGTGGATGAATAGCCCTGCAGGTTTTGATTTTGTAGACGGAAAGTATATAAATATTGATCCTGTAAAAGCAATGTTTAATGATGCCTGGTTTTCTCAGGCTCTTCATATGTCTGTTGCTGCATTTGTCTCTACGGGATTTGCCGTAGCAGGTGTACACGCATTAATGATTCTTAAAGGTAAAAATGTGCTTTTTCATAGTAAAGCTTTTAAAATAGCAGCGGTATTTGGAACAGTGGCAGCTTGTTTACAACCAGTAAGTGGAGATATTTCTGCTAAAGATGTTGCTCATCGCCAACCAGCAAAGCTAGCAGCAATGGAGGCTCATTTTCATACCGGGAGAAATGCGCCATTAATTATTGGAGGGATACCTGATACTGCCAATAAAAAAGTTGATTATGCAATTAAAATTCCTGGCCTCCTTAGCTTTATGACTACAGGAGATTTTAATGGTGAAGTGAAAGGCCTGGATACGGTTCCAAAAGAGGATCAGCCACCGGTGGCAGTAACTCATTATGCGTTTCAGATTATGGTTGGCCTTGGAATGGCGATGGTATTGATTGCTTTATTATACTTTATTGCACTTTGGAAAAAGCAGCAATGGCTTAAAAGTAACTGGTTATTAAAACTTTTTGTGATTGCTACTCCTATGGGATTTATAGCTTTAGAGGCAGGGTGGACAGTGACAGAAGTGGGCAGGCAGCCCTGGATTATTCAGGGAGTTATGCGTACTGCAGATGCTGTAACGCCAATGCCAGGGATTGCTTATTCATTTTACCTCTTTACAGGGGTGTATATCTCATTGGCCATTATAGTGAGTTTACTTTTATACCGTCAAATTGCGATGGTTGGCAAATTATACGATTCGAGCACTAAACCTCATAAAAATTAAGATTATGATCTATGTTGTTATAGTTTTTCTGTGGACATCAATTTTACTCTATGTTTTATTAGGTGGTGCAGATTTTGGCGCAGGAATTATTGAACTTTTTACTTCAAAAAAGAACCGATCTAAGACACGAAAAACGATGTATGAAGCAATAGGGCCTATATGGGAAGCAAATCATATGTGGTTAATTATTGCAATCGTTATTCTTTTTGTAGGGTTTCCTAAAATTTATACTACTGTGTCAATCTATTTGCATATTCCATTGGTATGCATGCTTCTTGGTATCATTGCCAGAGGTACAGCCTTTGTATTTAGAAATTACGATGCCGTTAAAGATGATATGCAAAAGTTGTATACGCCAATATTTGTCTATTCAAGCTTAATTACACCATTCTTTCTTGGTATTATAGCAGCAAGTTCAGTATCCGGTCAAATAGATCTGCAGGCACAGGATTTTCTGTCAGCTTATATTTTTAGCTGGCTAAACTGGTTTTCTATCGCTGTTGGTATATTTACAGTTAGTATATGCGGTTTTCTGGCTACTATTTTTATAATTGGACAGGCGGCTAATGATGATGACAGAAACTTCTTTGTAAGAAAGGCAAGGCGTACAATATATACTGTTATGTTTTGTGGAGCATTAGTTTTTGTTGCTGCATATCATGAAAATATTCCGTTGGCCAGCTGGATTTTTGGAGATACTTTAGGTCTTATAGCTATTATAGCTGCAAGTATATCGTTGGTTATTATGTTTTTCTTGCTCCAGCGCAAAAAGCCCGTTTTACTTCGTTTGCTGGCTGGATTTCAGGTTGCCATGATCTTGTTCGCTGCAACCTATTCACATTTTCCCGACATAGTGCTAATAAAAAATGGAACCAATCTGTCACTGCTTACCCATCAGGGGCAGGCAAAAGCGATAGATACTTTAGGGTATGCCTTATTGATTGGTAGTATATTTATTCTACCTGCGCTGGTATATCTGATCTACATATTTCAAATGAAAAAAGAAGTCCAGGAGACTCATTAGTTCCGAGGTTTTTTATGTGTTTGCTTGATATATTTATTTGTGTCGAAAGGAATTACTATCACATAATTAATTGTAACAAGAATATTAAGGTACAATCTTGGTTCCAGGGATTAAACCTAAGTATGTTTAGTGAGTCATAATTCTAAACCCTTAGTAAATGACCAAACTTTCACTAAATATGAAGCCGTTTTTCTTAAAAATTACAGCAAATACTTTATTAGTCGCTGGTTTTTGTTTGACAGCGCAAGCGCAAAAGCTCAAAGATGTACAGGAATTGAGCGTAACAGCTCCTTCAAACATAAAGGTTGATGGTAGAAACACAGAATGGAACGATACTTTTCAGGCAGAAAATAAGCGGACCGGTGTTTTCTATACGATGAGTAATGATGATAAGAACCTGTATCTTGTAGTTAAATCTACTGATTTAACTACCAATGCAAAGATCCTTGCGGGTGGCATTACATTAGCCATAAATACTGAAGGAAAAAAGAAAGAAAAGGAAAGTATTACACTTACTTACCCATTGATTAATCGCCCTGCTCAAGGTGGCGGACAGGGAGGAAGACGTCAAATGGGTGCTATAATTGGTGGTGGAGGCGGTAGTTCTACACAAACTCCCGAACAAAGAGATTCCACGATGGCCGTGATGCAAAAAAGACAGTTAAGTCAGGTCAAAGAAATTAAGATCAGTGGGTTTAAAAAAACGACAGATACCCTTATTTCCATTTATAACGATTTAGGGATTAAGGCATTTTCTAGTATAGGAAACGATAAAGCTTTCTTTTACGAATTAGCTGTTCCTTTAGAAGAGTTGGGTATTTCAAAAGATGCACCAAAGGAATTTGCATACAATATTAAATTAAATGGCTTACAGGTGGCTGGATTTGATGGTGGTGGTGGAAGAGGTGGTTTCGGTGGTGGAAGAGGCGGTGGTGGAGGTAACTTTGGGGCAAGAAGTTCAGCAATAGATTTTCAAGCATTAACCAGTCCAACAGATTTTTGGGGAAAATACATCCTTAAATAAACTGTATTCAAATTCAACACACACAAACCACATAAACGAAAAATGAATTATTTCTATAATGCATTGAAACCTGCTATTACACTATTCCTATTGGTATTCAGTTCTTTAGTGCTTTACGCTCAGGTGCCATTAAAGGAACAAAACCCACCACCGCCCCTTCCCACACGAGAGGTGAGCGGAATTGTAAAGGACTCTACAGACCTTGGGGTAATCGGGGCAACTGTCAGCTTAACATCTGATAAGGATACATTAAAAACAAGTACTAATACTGATGGTATATTTGTATTTAGAAATGTAAAATCAGCAACCTATGTCATTACTGTTCAGAGTATAGGATATATTAAAACACCAGCAATGCGTTTTAAACAGAATGATACCAGTCCACGAATCGTAATGGATCCAATAGTTCTTAAAGAGGAGCATAATACATTAAACGAAGTTGTTATTAATGGTACTCCCTCTATTACATATAAAACGGATACAGTTGAATATAAAGCCAGTGACTATATTGTTCGAAAGAATGCTACCGTGGATGAGCTCCTTAAGAAGATGGAGGGTATGGAGGTAGGCACTGATGGAACTTTAGTCCATCAGGGAGAAGCCGTCACTAAAGCCAAAGTGAATGGAAAGGAATATCTGGGAGGTGATATTGCAAACGCAATTAAGAATCTTCCTGCTGAGATCGTTGATAAAATTCAGATCGTAGACGATTATGGTGATCAGGCGGCCCGTACAGGTGTTAAAGACGGTGATCCCCAAAAGATACTGAATATTACTACGAGAACGGATAAGTCTGTTGGAAACATGGTGAATCTGAACACTGCTGGAGGTAGTAATGAAAGAAAGGAAGCTGGATTGTTTGCTGCACGAATTAACGGAAATCAACAGATTGGAATAAACGGTAATTATAAGGATGCGATTAATCTTAATGCACTAAGTGGATCAACAGAGAATTCGAATGCCAGATTCAGTTTACGTGATAAAATCGGAAAAAAGATTGAGTATAATTTGGGTTATCAATTTCAAAATTCCAACGGGGACAATTTGAATGAGACCGAATCCTTAAGTATTTTAAATAATGGACAATTGCACTCCAACAGTTCGAACACCGGCTTGCAAAAATCAAATAACCATAACTTTAAACTTGAATTTGAAGTAAACCTTGACTCAAGTAATTACCTTAAAGTTACCCCGACTTTTCAGTCTAATTCTACTGATAATAATGGTTCTTCCACGTTGAGTCAAAGGGGAAGTAGTCTTTCAATGGGGCTGGATCAGGATCGTCGCATAACGAATTCAAATTCGAGCACAGCACCTGGATTTGGTATTTCTACTTTTTATCAGCATCTATTTAAAAAATACAGAAGGAATTTTTCGGCACAGATAGATTTGAATAAAAATAATCAGGATAACGAGCAGGAGCGATATAACTTCACAACTTATTATACCGAAGCGGCACAAGACGGTAAAGATTCTGTAATTAATCAGATCATAGCGCGTAAGAATCGACGTGATAATTATCGCGGCAGTATGACTTATGTAGAGCCTCTTGGAGTAAATACTCAATTCGAGGTGAATGCCCAGGTGAATTATAATGGTTATGACAATACTGCGACTACAAGGGATATTTTAGATGGCGGCTTTTCCGGTATTATAGATTCATTAAGTAACATTTATAACTATTCCTTTACACAAGGCCGGGTTGCGTTGAATTTTAGATATGGGATGTCTAATACCTCCAGAGTTCGGTTTTCAGTTGGTTTAACTGGTGTGCCGGCTTTACTATCCGGAACCAAAATAAGTCTGGGTACTACAACAAACCGGAGTAGTTTTAACCTGATCCCTATCGCAAGATTTGAATATCGTTGGAGTAGGCAACAAAAAATATCGTTAAACTATTCAGGTAATGCGGTAGAACCAACTTTTGATCAGATACAGCCGGTAAGGGATGTTACAAATCCAAATAATCCGATTATTGGTAACCCGGATCTGATTGCCACTTTTGTGCATACTTTAAGAGGTGATTATAATAATTATATAGCAAACTCGAAGCTCAATCTTTCATTAAATGCAAATGGGTCTTACACAGAAAATGCAGTAATCAGAAATGTGGAAACCGTTGATAATCCGGATCCAAACCTTCCTGGTAGTAAAATTAATGAAACACACTTTTTGAACGTTAGTGGAGTGTACAGACTGACAGGTAATTACAACATCAGCAAGCAGCTCAGCAACAGAAAATATAATTTGCAGCTTAACGGTACGATGAGTTATAGTCATAACCTAAGTATGAGGGACGGTATCTTAAATACTACTGATATTACCGTTCTCGATCAACGCTTTGGTCCGAAAATTAATCCTACGGAATGGTTCGAAATCAATCCGAATATTGGATATAAACACGAAAAATCTAATTCAACACTTCGTTCTGGTAATAATAATATCAACACGCTTTCTCTTAATTTAGATGGAAGAGTGTATTTATGGGATGTATGGATGTTTGGTTACAATGGCAGTAAGCAATTCATAAATGGTGTAGTCGGAAATACAAATAACAGTCCTTTAGTGATAAATGCGAGTTTGGAGCGCCAACTGTTTAACCGTAGAGGGCAGATCACATTTCAGGCATTTGACATTTTAAATCAGAATAATTTTCTAAGAACACAGCAACCGGATGACGGTGGTTATATAAATACAAGAGTAAATCCCATCAGCAGATATTTTATGCTTAAACTAAGTATGAGACTGCAAAAATGGTCTGGCGCCCAAGGGCGTGGAGGCAAAGGCATTATGCGTCGTGGCGACGGTAGCTTTATGTAAGATTTGATTCGTAGGTTAGATACCTATGTTAATCAAAAATCCGTATTTTGGTAAACTAACCAAATACGGATTTTTTTTCTGTTACAATTTATGAGGAAACCCCTATTAATCATCTTAATTGTATCCTGTTTTACCTATTTTAAAAGCCTGGGCCAAATTGGTACACCTCAAATAATTAACTATAATATTGATCAGTATAAAGCCGGGATACAAAACTGGGATATTGCTCAGGATAAGAAAGGCATTTTATATTTTGGTAATAATGAAGGTCTTTTAACTTATGACGGTAGATTTTGGAATCTTATTAAGTTACCCAATTTTACCTCTGTAAGATCGGTTGAAATAGATTCGGACGATCGGATCTTTATTGGGGGACAAGACGAGGCAGGATACTTTTATCCTGAAAAGAATGGGATATTAAAATACCACTCTATCATCCCACTCATCCCCGAAAAATATCGCAGTTTTGCAGATATATGGAATGTCTCCATCATTGATAATGCAGTGGTATTCAGAACAACAAGTATCATTCTTTATTATAAAGATGGCGTTGTAAAAACTTATAAGCCTGAAATAGAATGGCAGTTTGCCGGTAAGGGCAATCATCAGTTTTTTGCACATTCAAAAGGGCACGGCTTAATGGTTTATGATGGAGAGGTGTGGAAACCTTATTGCTCAGATCCTGTTTTGCTAAAATCTGCCGTAACTTCTATTATGGAGTATAATAAGGATACTTTATTGGTATCTACGTTAAAAAATGGATTGTTTTTAATGCATAATGGTAAGCTGATCCCTAAATCAACCAATCTTGATCAATTGTTCTATAATGATAGAATTTATAGCGCCAGTAGGATAGATATCGATAAATATGTTATTGCAACAACCTCTGCAGGGGTTCTTATTATCAATAAACAAGGGAAGATTTTACAGAAATATACATATAAGGATGGATTACAGAATAATAATGTAAGAGGATTTATAACAGATCAAAGTAAGAATCTCTGGTTGGCTTTGGATGATGGGATCGATTATATTGCGATTAACAGTGCAGTAAAGAGTATATCTCCTGATAAGAATAAACAGATAACAAGCTATGCCATACGTGACTTTAAAGGTAAATTATACATCGGAAGCTCTAATGGATTATACGTAACTCAAATTGAGTCAGGTATAGCAGATTTAAGTTTGTCGACTGGGACATTTACTGAGGTTAAAAACTCTAAGGGTCAGGTGTGGAATCTGGACGAGATAAATAATAAGCTATTAATGGGGCATGAGGATGGATTCTTTGTGGTTGAAAATGATATTGCCAAACAGATATATAACCGCCCCGGAACATGGTTGTTTGAACCAACATCAAAAGTTTTCCCTTCAGGAGATATTATCGCCGGCACGTACCTTGGCCTTCAAAAGATAAGCTACAACAATGGAGAATTTACCAATCAAGGTAAAATTGAAGGACGGACTGAATCTTTAAGATTCATTGCCTTTGATGCAAACAATAATTTGTGGGCTTCACATCCATATCATGGTGTTTACAAAATCGAACTATCTGAAGATTTTAAGAAAATAAAGAAATTTACTGTCTACTCAGAAAAGCAAGGCTTGCCATCCCATTTATATAATTATGTCTTTAAAATAAAAAATCGTGTGGTTGTGGCAACCAAAGAAGGAATATATGAGTATGATGCATCTAAGGACAATTTTAAGCCTTTTTCTATGTTCAGTGGGGTGCTTAAAAAAATTGGAATACAATACCTTAAGGAAGACAATAAGGGTAACTTATGGTTTGTTTCTGATAAAAAAGTTGGAGTATTGGATTTTGGTCACCCTACTGTAACTAAGCCATTTACCATGCATTATTTTCCGCAATTGGATGGGAAAATAGTTGGAGGATTTGAGTCTATTTATTACTTAAACAGCGAAAATATATTTATAGGTGCCAATAAAGGAGTCTATCATTTAAATTATACCAAATATCTGGAAAACTTATCCAAACCTAATGTCTTGCTGGGATCAGTAAAGCTTTTAGGGAAAAAGGATAGTACAATATTTGGTGGATATTTTATGAACAAGAAAAGGATCGCAGATCTTCAAGATCAATCCTCAATTTTAAAACTTGCAAATCGTTATAACTCGCTTCATTTTGAATATTCTTCTACCTTATTTGAGCATCAAACAAATATTGAATTTTGCTATCAGCTAGTTGGTTTTGATAAGGAATGGTCTGCCTGGACTCATAAGAGCGAAAAGGATTATACTAATCTACCTGTCGGCAAATATACATTCAATGTAAAAGCAAGAAATAGTCTTGGAAATGACTCCGAAGTAGTAGGATATACCTTTGAGATTTTACCAGCATGGTATGAAACGATTTGGATGTACATGTTTTATTTGCTACTCCTATCAGTGATGATTTATATGCTGTTTAAATGGCAAAAGAAGAAGCATATTATAGCCCAGAACAGGTTAAGTTATCTCCATCAGCTTGAGCTTGATAGGACTGAAAAAGAGATCGTACGTTTAGAGTACGAGAAGTTGGAGGCTGATGTGAGCTATAAGAATAGAGAATTGTCTACTATGACTATGCATCTTGTTCAACGTGGAAAGGTCTTAGCCAAAATAAAAGAAGTAATTTCTAGTGTAATTAAAAATCATGATATCAATGATAGTTCACCAAGTTTCAGACATTTGATCCGTTTAATAAGGGATGTCGAAAAAAGTGATCAGGACTGGGATAATTTTTCTATGCATTTTAACAATGTAAATGCGAATTTCTTTAACAAGCTTAAGGACCAGTTTCCAGAACTCACACCTAACGAGCTAAAGTTATGTGCATATCTTAAAATGAATCTTTCTACTAAGGAAATAGCGCAATTAATGAACATTACAATCAAAGCCGTAGAGGTAGGACGATACCGTTTAAGAAAAAAACTTCATATTCAGTCCGAAACCAATCTGTACGACTTCTTAGTCCAAATATCAAGAACTACAGAGCGTTTTTAATATTTGTTATTTTATTGTAAATCAATGTTTTAATTTGTTTTTGTAGTGGCGATGTAGTGGCATTTCTTAGGAGATATAGCCATGTAAATTCTTTTTGTAGGGGTAGTGTAGGGGCATGGAAATATTGTAAAAGTCACGCTCAGGTATAGATTTGAATTAGCCGTAACCGCCAGGTGAAAGCCAAATTAACCAAATATAAACCAATCTAAATCTTATTGTATGAAAAGAAGTCTTACACTTATTTTCTTCGTTTGCTGTTTACTTATATCCCCATTGGCCTTGTTGGCACAGGAAGTAGCAGTAACGGGTAAGGTAACAGACAAGGCAGATGGAAAGCCATTGCCAGGAGTTACCATAACATTACAAGGCACTACAAAAGCAACATTAACAGATGCAAGTGGAAATTTCAGAATAGCGGTTCCATCTGTAGGGTCAAAATTAATCATTAGCCAGTTGGGTATGGCTCCTCAAACCATCACAATAACCAATAGTAACCCGGTTAGTGTAGTTTTAGAAGCAGATGTAACCTCTTTAGGTGAGGTAGTAGTGGTGGGTTACGGTACTCAAAGGAAAAGCTTGGTTACCGGAGCAATATCTTCCGTAAAAGCCGAAGAGTTAAAAACAGTATCATCAAGTAGGATAGATCAGGCACTTCAGGGTAGGACTGCAGGAGTAACTGTTATGCCTAAGTCTGGAGCTCCGGGATCTGGTCTTAGTATTCGTGTAAGAGGAACCGGCTCCAGTCGTAGCGCTGAACCTCTTTATATTGTTGATGGTGTACGTGCCGGAGGTATTGAATTTTTAGATCCTTCTGAAGTTGCCTCTTTGGAGATACTAAAAGATGCAGCCTCCGCAGCAATATATGGAGCGGAAGGAGCCAACGGAGTAGTAATCATTACTACAAAAACCGGAAAAATTAATACTTCTGAAGTATCATATAGTTTTCAATATGGAGAACAATCTGCAAGAGCGTTACCAAGAATGATGAATGCTTCCCAGTATCAGAAGTATATGCAGGAGGGAGGATATTCAGGGCCAACCGTTGAAGAAGCAAATGCAGTTGGAGCAGGAACAAACTGGTCTGATGCAGTACTGCAAAATGCTCCGCAACAACATCACACATTAAACTTTAGTGGCGCAACGGAAAAGTTTTCGTACCTGTTAGGAACAACTTATTTTACTCAGGATGGTATCATCGGAGGAGATAAGTCAAAATTTGATAGATATACAGTACGCTTGAACTCTGATTTTAAAGCTAAATCATGGCTAAATGTTGGTGAAAGATTCTCGTACTCCCACTTCTCAAATATGGGGATTTCGGAAAATACTGAATATGGTTCTGTAGTGGGAAGCATGATGTCTCTAGATCCAATTACTCCATTAACGTATAGCGGAGCATTACCAGCTCATGCTCAAACAGCACTCAATGCCGGAAGAACATTATTAAAAGATGCAAATGGAAATTACTACGGGGTTTCAAAGTTTATTCAGGGTGAGTATGGGAATCCTTTGGCTATGATTGCTAAAACGCATGGTCAAACTGCGCAAAACAAAATTGTAGGAAATATATTTGCCGATATTGAACCGCTTGCCGGATTGAAAATCACTACTCGTTTTGGTATTGATGCAGCATTTGTAAGAAATCATGCCTGGAGTCCCAAATTTTGGTTTTCAAGCGAAAGTCTAAATGATATTACAACAGGATCGGATTATCAGGACAATTATTTTACCTGGAACTGGGAAAACTTTGCTACCTATACCCGGAAATTTGGGGATCATAGTATTACCGCACTAGCTGGTATAGCCTCTATGAAATCAATGTACAATAATCTAAAAGGAAGCTACTCTGGTATATTTAAAGAAGAAGATAAATGGGCTTATCCGGATTTCGTACAACAAACAGATAGTAAATTGTCTAATTTCTGGGGCCAATATAATACACGCACTTTACAGTCCTATTATGGTAGGTTAAATTACGAGTATAAAGATAAATATCTATTTGCAGCTACACTAAGACGCGATGGTTCCTCTCTTTTTGCTCCCGAAAACAGATGGGGTACATTCCCATCAGCTTCTGTTGGTTGGGTAATCTCTAACGAGGATTTTTACGGAGAAAATGCTTCTAAAATACTGAATTATGCTAAGATTCGTGCTAGTTGGGGTCAAAACGGAAGTCTTTCCAACGTAGGAATCGGCTCTTGGCAAAGCTCAATTGGCTTAAATTCAAGATATACAGATGCTAGTGGCAATTTTATACTGGGTGCTGCTCCTACAAACTTACCTTACAGAGATCTTTCGTGGGAAACCAGTGAACAACTTGATTTTGGAACTGACCTAAACTTCTTTAACAGCCGATTAAATTTAACGGTAGATTGGTTCAAGAAAACAACTAAAGATTTGATCACCAATGGTGCTTCTCCTTACTTTGCCGGAAATATACTTAATGATATTAACAGTGGGAATGTGGAAAATAAGGGTTGGGAATTTGAATTAAGTTACAATAATGGTAGAGAAAAAGAATTCAGATACGAGATTGGCGCTAATTTAAGTACAATTAAGAATAAAGTAACTAAAGTAAATCCACTTGCACCAGTAATTAATGGAGCCGGTGTTGGTACAGGATGGACTGCTACCAGATTTGAGAAAGGATTGCCAATCTGGTATTTCTATGGTTATAAAACAGCAGGTATATTCCAGAATCAAGCGCAAATTGATAAATACAAGACTGAGAATGGTCTTATTGGATATAGTCCTAAACCTGGTGATCCAATTATTGTAGACACAAATCATGACAAGCAGATTTCAGATGTGGATCAAACTTATATTGGAGATCCCGTTCCGGACTTTACCTATGGAGTAAGAATCAACCTTAGTTATAAAGGTTTTGACTTCTTAACCTTTATACAAGGGTCACAAGGTAATGATGTATTAATGGGATTTGTAAGGAATGATCGTAGGCTTGCCAATAAACCTGAATTTTTTTACAATGATCGTTGGACAGGAGATGGAAGTACAAATACCTTTTTTGGACCGAAGGCTGATGCAAAAGCTTTTAATAGTGATTTAATGGTTTTTGACGGTTCTTTCGCACGTATTCGTCAGATGCAATTGGGTTATACATTCCCTAATTCATTAACTAATAAGCTTAAGATTAAAAATGCAAGGATTTACATCAGCCTTGATGATTTCTTCACATTTACTGACTATCCTGGCTTAGATCCGGAAGGCGGAAATGGTGGGGGAAATAGCTTAGGTATCGATCGCGGTGCGTATCCGGTTTCGAGAAAGGCTCTAGCAGGTATTTCATTTACTTTTTAAAATAGAAATTATGAAAACAAAAATCATTAAATCAATCATATATATCGTTGCAGTTGTCACCTGTTTTAGTGGCTGTAAAAAGTTCCTTGATCAACCCGTACCCGGCAAACTTTCAGAGGAGGAGTTTTATAAAACTGACGACGATGCAAACCAGGCGGTAATAGCAGTTTATGATATTCTTCAATCAGATTATTGGAATGGAGGTTGGAACAGTATGTTAATGCTCAAAATAATGCCTTCTGATGAAAGTAATGCAGGTGGGGCTAATGATGGAGATCAGCCTGGATATCAGGATCTCGATAAATACAGAGCAACAGCTCAAAATGATAAGGTTTCTATGACATGGCAAAAATGTTATATCGGAATTTACAGAGCAAACAAAATTATCAATAAAATTCTACCCGAAAGTGATGTCCGTAAACGCATACTTGCTGAAGCAAAATTTTTAAGGGCATACAATTATTTCGATTTGATTACGCTTTGGGGTGATGTTCCTTTGGTTTTAGATGACCTGGATCCAACGAAATATGCAAGTACAGGTCGTACACCTAAAGCTGAGGTTTACAAAAAAATAGAAAGTGATTTGAAGGAGGCAATAGATGCACTTCCGCTAAAAAGTGCCTATAGTGCAGGAAATAAATTCCGTGCTTCAAAAGGCGCAGCGCAGGCACTTTTAGGTAGGGTTTATTTATATCAGAAAAATTGGCCGGAGGCTGTAAAATATTTAAACCTGGTAATAGATTCAAAGGAATATGATCTTGAGGCTACAACTGCTATGGCTTTTACAAAAAAGGGAGAATTTGGAAAAGAGTCATTGTTTGAAATCTCTTATTCTAATACTTCGGCTTACGATTATGGGAATTTCCCATGGAGTGGTACTCCTGAGAGTAATATACATGTTCAGCTATGGGGTCCAAGAGCTGATGCTCCATATGTGAAAGCTACCGCGGATTCATTGCTTGGTGGATGGGGGATGAACCTTGCTAAACGTAAATTGTATAACGCATTTGTGGCTGCAGGGGATGAGGTTAGAAGGAAGAATACCATTATGTCTATCGAAGAATTAAAAGCAGGTGGTGGATCATTTCCTGAAACCGGAATTTATGATTTTGATGGATGTTTCCAAAGAAAATACGGATCGTATGCAAGTCAGTCTGGTGGTACCGTTGCTGAGGTTAATTATGGAACAAACTGGCGTTTTATACGTTATGCCGATGTATTGTTAATGTCTGCCGAAGCTAATTACCGGGCAGGTGATGAAGCCGGTTCTCGTCGCGAGCTCAATAAAGTAAGAGTTCGCTCTAAACTTGGGGAAGTATTAGCAAGTGGTGATGCACTTTTTCAGGCAATCGTTAAAGAGCGTCAATTAGAGTTGGCTTTTGAAGGCTTCCGATACCTTGATCTTGTTCGTTGGGATTTGGCAGTTCAAGAACTTGGACCACTTGGTTTTATTAAAGGAAAGCACGAGTTGCTACCAATTCCTAACAATGAAGTGGTAACTGGTAAATTACCTCAAAACCCTATGTATTAGTGAAATAATGACTAGGATGCTTAATAACAAAGTTATTAAGCATCCTATATCATGTATTTTTTATAAGTAGTACCCTTAAAGAATAAACCAATTTTAAACTATATGAAGAAAATCATACCTTTTCTTTTAACATTTTCTGTTTTTTTTTCCTGTACTCAGCAACAAGAGGATGGTAAGTCTCCCAAGGCTAAAGTGGACCAAAATTTCACTTTAGATAAGAAAAAGATCACTGTCTATACTACTGCTTTAGGTTCTAATTTGCGTTTAAGCAATGCTGGATCGCTGTCCATAGTAGACCTTCCTCAACCACTCGAAACTGAGGTTTGTATTTTTGTAGATCCTGCTAAAAGCTTTCAGTCAATAATGGGAATAGGAGGTTCGATTACAGATGCTGTTGCCGAAACTTTTTCTAAATTACCTAAGGCTGTCCAGGACGAATTTCTAACAGCCTATTATAATCCTGAAAAGGGCATTGGATACTCACTCGCAAGAACAACTATTCATAGTAGCGATTTTTCAAGTGAAAGCTATAATTATGTTAAAGAGAATGATCCCGAATTAAAAACATTTAGTTTAGCGCATGATGAGGTGCATCGAATTCCCCTAATAAAAAAGGCTATAACAGCTGCTGGTGGTAAATTATCCCTTTACGTTAGCCCGTGGAGCCCGCCAGCCTGGATGAAAACTAATAACAGTATGTTGAAAGGAGGTAAGTTGATGCCGGAATTCAGACAAAGCTGGGCCAATTACTACGTGAAGTTTATTAAAGGGTATGAAGCTCAGGGAATTCCAGTATGGGGGCTTACGGTGCAGAATGAGCCAATGGCTACACAGAAATGGGAGTCTTGTGTTTTTACCGCAGAGGAAGAACGCGACTTCATTAAAGAATATTTAGGTCCTACACTTGAAAAAAGTGGCTTAGGTGAAAAAAAAATAATTGCCTGGGATCATAACCGAGATCAGATATTTCAGCGTGCAAATATCCTTTTGAGCGACCCGGAAGCAGCTAAATACATTTGGGGAATTGGTTTTCACTGGTATGAAACCTGGACAGGCAGCGATATGTTGTTTGATAATGTTAAACTGGTACATGAGACTTTTCCCGACAAGAATCTTGTCTTTACAGAAGGTTGCGTAGAAAAATTTAACATGGATAGTATCAATAATTGGGCTTTAGGAGAGCGTTATGGCTATTCATTAATTAATGATTTTAAAAGTGGAGTAACAGCCTGGACAGATTGGAACATGCTTTTAGATGATAAAGGAGGGCCAAATCATGTTGGGAACTTCTGTTTTGCTCCAATTCATGCCGACACAAGAACAGGAAAACTAATTTTTACCAATTCATATTATTATCTGGGACACTTTTCTAAATTTATAAAACCGGGGGCAAAGAGAATCGCTAGTTCATCAAACCGAGATAAGTTAATTACTACTGCATTTATTAATCCTGATGGGAAAATAGCGGTCGTGGTGATGAATAAATCTAATGACAGTCTTCCCTATAAATTATGGATAAATGGAAAAGCCGCGCAGACAACTAGTCAATCACACTCAATTTCAACAATTATTATAGAATAATCTTATGATCAATAGCATAAAAACTTCAATTATATTTTCAGTCGCGTTTGTTTTATCATGTTTTGTAAATATTGATCATAGTAATGCCCAGAGTTTTCTAAAGGCAAGTGGAAAAAAAATTGTCAATGAAAATAATGAAAACATATTACTTAGGGGAATTGGCCTAGGTGGCTGGATGCTGCAAGAAGGTTATATGTTAGGAATTAACAATGAAGGTCAACAATATAAAATTAAACAACGGATAACCGATTTAATAGGAGAGCAGCAAACCAAAGTTTTTTACGACAATTGGTTATCTAATCATACTAGAAAAGCAGATATTGATTCAATGAAAGCATGGGGATTTAATTCAGTTCGTCTGCCTATGCATTACAATCTATATACATTACCTATTGAAGATGAGCCTGTAAAGGGTCAGAATACCTGGCTTGAAAAGGGGTTCTCTATGACGGATTCTCTACTTGCCTGGTGTAAAACGAATAAAATGTATCTGATATTAGACTTGCATGCGGCACCCGGTGGGCAAGGTAGTGACTTCAATATCTCAGATCGGGATCCCTCAAAACCTTCCTTATGGGACAGTGAGGCTAATCAGCAAAAAACCATAGCATTGTGGCGTAAACTAGCCGCAAAGTATGCAAATGAACCATGGATTGGAGCTTATGATATTATAAATGAACCGAATTGGGGGTTTGAAGATCCGACCAATGATAAAAATGGGATAAAAGAAAAAAAGAATATACCGTTAAGAAAATTAATGGTAGACATTACGAAAGCAATACGTGAGGTAGATCAAAAACATATTGTAATTATAGAAGGCAATGGGTGGGGTAATAACTATAATGGAATTTTTCCACTTTGGGACAATAATATGGTGTTAAGCTTCCATAAGTATTGGGCGTATAATGATCAGGCATCTGCTAAAGGGATGATAACCATTCGAGATGAACAGAACGTACCCGTATGGTTAGGAGAAACTGGCGAAAACTCTAATGTTTGGTTTACTGAAGCCATCAGGTTGTTCGAAAAAAACAATATCGGGTGGGCATGGTGGCCTTTGAAGAAGCTGGGTAATAATAATCCCATTCAAGTGAAATCTAATCATGAATATGATATAATTCTTAAATATTGGAGAGAGGAGGGTACTAAGCCATCTGCTGAGGTAGCAAAATCAGGATTAACAAAGCTTACGGATGATCTGAAGATAGAGAATGGTATTATCCATCATGATGTAATCGATGCAATGATACGTCAACCCTTCTCAAATGAAACAAAACCTTTTAAAAACAATAGGATCAAAAAAAACACAACAATTTACGCAGTTAACTATGATCTGGGTATTAATGGGAAGGCATATTTTGATAAAGACACGGCCGATTATCACGTTTCAACAGGTGTAAATACTGCAGGGAATAAAGGAAGAGTATATAGAAATGATGGGGTGGATATAAGTAAAACGCTCAAAGACTCTTATTATGTTAGTCATATTGAAACAGGCGAATGGCTACAATATACAATTGATATAGAAAGAGCTGGCGTTTACACTATTGCATTAAATGTAGCTGCTAAAGATGCTAATGGTCGCTTATCTATTGCCATCAACGGAAAACAGTTAGAGCCAATCGTTAATGTACCCAACACAGGTGATTACGCCACTTTTAAAACAGTTCAACTAAAAAATATTAAGCTCAATGCAGGTAAACAAAAATTAAAGGTTTTCGCGAATGCTGGTGGTTTTAATTTTAACTATATTCGATTTGTCGAATAGAATAACTAAAATTAAAATATGAAAGGAAACAGGCGTTTAGTGCTGATTTTCAGTGTTATCTCAGTATTTGTTTTCCTGTTTTCACAATGTGTTGATTCTGTTGAAAAAGTGTCTGTAGCTGAAAATGCAGTTGCAGGCAGTAAAACCTGCATACAGTGCCATAAAAATGTATATGATTCATATTTAAAAAATCCACATTTCTCTACTACTGCTCCAATTACAGCAAATACCCATTTACCCCAGGGAGGCAATACAAATGTTTACAATTACGATAAACATTTGAAGGTAGCGGTAGAGAAAAGGGACAGCGGAACGTATCAGGTTGTGTATGTTGATGGTGAGGAAAAGCTCACCAGGAGATTTGATGTAGTCTTTGGTTCAGGAGAAAAGGCCTTTACATACGCAACATGGAGAGGTAACTCCTTATATCAGTTGCCCCTATCTTTTTTTAAAAATCAGGATAGCTGGGCCAATAGTCCCGGATTTTCAGGTGCCAGACCCAATTTTGGTAGAATTATTGAACCAAGATGTCTGGAGTGTCACAGTTCATTTGTCGATCATAAAGCGATAAAGAGTGGAGGGTTAACCGTTTCCGATGAGTTGGTTAAATCATCCCTGGTATATGGGATTAACTGTGAAAGGTGTCATGGCCCAGCTGGAAAGCATGTTGAATTTCATCTAGAAAACCCAAAAGAAAAAGAGGCTAAGTTCATTACTTTATACAAGTCACTATCAAGAAAGCAGAAAGTGGATGCGTGTGGTGTTTGCCATTCTGGTAACGATGCAGAAAAATTAAAATCTACTTTTTCGTTTAAACCCGGAGATGATCTAAATCAATACTACGGGCATTTCTCTGAGTCATTTGATGAATCTGCTCTTGATGTTCATGGAAAGCAAAATCAGATGCTTTCAGGCAGTAAATGTTTTACTAAAAGTGAAAGTCTTGACTGTTCAACATGTCACAGCACCCACGATCAGAACAAAGTAGGTTTAACGGCATACTCAAAAAAATGTATCAGTTGTCACTCTACCATCAAACACACTGAAAAAACTCTGGCAAATGCGATGGTTAAAACTAATTGTATAGATTGTCATATGCCTTTAAAACCGTCCAAGCTAATTAGTTTTCAACAAGCAGGTCAGTCAAACGTAAGCCCATATATGCTTAGGTCGCACCGCATAGCAATTTATTAAGTGTAAAAAAATTGTAGCACACTTCGGATTATATTTGTTAAATTTGGATTAAGCCGACATTAACTTCATGGATTGCAGCCTCTTATCTGATGACGAATTAATTGTTCTTTTTAAAGGAAGTTGCCAGCATGCGTTCAAAGAGATGTATTTGCGGTACTGGCAAAAGGTATATCAGATTGCATACAAGAAAGTGCATCACAGAGAACTGGCAGAAGAGTTAACCCAAAATTTATTTACAGAACTGTGGAGAAGAAGAGAAACAGTTGTGATAAACTCGTTAAGCTCTTATCTTTTCGGAAGCCTAAAATATTGCATTATCAATCATTATAAGTCGCTGTTGGTTCAGGAAAACTATCACAACTATGTTAAGGCATCCACTAATTATGGAGTCGTTAACAATACTGATTATCTATTGATGCTTAATGAACTTTCTGATGCATTAGCCCGAGGTATTGCTTTGCTCCCTAAAAAGACAGCAGAAGTCTTCAGGATGAGCCGCATTGAACATCGGTCTGTTAAAGACATCTCCGAGCAGCTACATATTTCCGAAAAAGCTGTAGAGTATCATATTACCCAGTCACTTAAGTCAATTAGATTCTATCTTAAAGAATACCTCTTCATACTGGTTGCTTTTAGCATGTTTCTATAAAATTCAACTTTTTTAAAATATTTTTTAGGGGTAGAGGCTACTTAGCTTACATATAGTTTAAAAGCTATAAAAATGAGCAGAGAAGCATTTCATCTATTGTTAGAAAGATACCTGGAGAACAGGTGTACAGATGAAGAAAAGGAAATTATTGAAAAATGGTATGGAATGCTTGATAAGCATGACATGGAAGATATTGCTCCGGCACAAATAAGTGCATTGGAACAAAAGCTATGGGATAGGATACATGAAGATGCCTTAATGGTAGAGGATGATGAAATTCCAGTCCGTAAACTTAAACCTCGTTTCAAACTATCAAAAACCTTAATTACTGTTGCTGCGGCTGTAATTGCAGGTTTTGTAGTTATTACAGCGTATATATTCTTTAATGTAGATAGCAAAAAGCCTGAATTTTTGGCGGTTGCAGCTACAAATAATATTAACTCTGTTACAAATAATACAACTAAGCCAATGGTTGTTTCTTTGGAAGATGGAAGTAGGGTTACACTTCAGCCAAAATCTTTATTGAAGTATCCAAAGCATTTTTCTAAAACTGTTCGTGAAGTATCATTAGAAGGAGAAGGTTTTTTTGAGATCAGTAAAAATCCAGCCAGACCGTTTTTAGTATACAACAGCAATGTAATCACCAGAGTAGTTGGTACCAGTTTTATTGTGAAAACGAATAGCGCAGCAAGTGAAACAGAGGTAACAGTTAAAACGGGTAAGGTAATTGTTTCTCCAAATTCGGGTAGCCTTTCTTTCAAAATGGATGGGCTCCTAAAATCAGACAAAGGTGTGGTGCTTACACCAAATCAGAAAACTGTTTATAATGCCTCAGAAAATACATTTGCAACCACACTTGTTGATAAGCCGTTACCGATAGCAAAAAATAATAAACAGGTCGTAAAAGAAAACTACTCCTTTAATGATGCCAAGGTAGCAGATGTATTAAGTCAGCTTCAACAATCGTACGGTATTGAATTCATTGTAGAAGACAAAGAACTGTACAATTATACATTTACAGGGGATCTTTCTGAACAAAATCTATACAACCAATTAGATTTTTTATGTGAATCAATTCAGGCAACTTATCAGGTAAAAGAGACTAAAATAATTATCAAAGAAAAATAACAACACCTAAAAATCAACCAAAACTAACAATCTAACCAAACAGCTTATGAAGAAAAGAGAATTTTACTAACCAAATGCTCAAAAAAAACTGACAATGTTGCGGGACATTGCCAGTTAAAAATTCTGTACGAAAACTTTCATATTAACGAACAAAACTCCTAAAGTTATGAAAAAAAAGCGATTTGTTGCTTTAATAAAAACAGCAATGAGGATATCTATAACCCAAATTTTTCTGATAGTTCTATTTACTTGTGGTGCAGTGGCAAAAAATGCCGGCGCTCAGGGAATATTGAATAAAGAAATCTCCATCAGCCTAAACGATGCCAGGGTAACTGAGATATTAAACGAAATACAAAACCAAACAAAAGTTAAATTTATTTATAGTCCATCAGTAATTAAAGCTGATCGGAAAACATCAGCCAACTTTATAAAAAGACGACTTGGAGATATCCTAAACGAAACATTAAACCCATTGAGCATCTTTTATAAAGTGATCGACAACAGAATCATTTTGTATGATAAAGGTGTCTCTAAAAAAGTAAAAGAGGAAAATAACAATAAAGCACCAATACCGGTTAAAGGCAAGGTTACCTCTACCAAAGGCGAAACATTGCCTGGTGTAAGTGTAAAGGTGAAAGGTGCTGCAACGGCTACGATTACTGATTTAAACGGAAATTTCGTCATTAATGTGCCTGATGCCAATTCAATTTTAGTCTTTTCTTATATTGGTTTTACCTCAAAAGAGATTCCTATTAATGGACAGAGTACTTTAAGTGTGCAACTTGTAGAAGAAGAAACCTCACTAGGTGAAGTGGTTGTTCTGGGTTATTCTACCCAAAAGAAAAAGGACCTTACCGGTGCCGTTTCTGTAGTAAATGTTGCCGATATGATCAAACAACCTAGTCCATCAATAAACAATTTATTACAAGGACAGGCTTCAGGAGTTACCATTTTAGGATCCGGACAACCTGGAGAAGAACCTCAGGTGCGTATCAGAGGAGTAAACACTTTTGGTAATAACAATCCGCTTTATGTAGTGGATGGTGTGCCAACGCTAAATGCTGCCGACCTGAATCCTAATGATATAGAATCGATGCAGGTATTAAAAGATGCAGGTTCAGCTTCTATATATGGATCTCGTGCTGCAAATGGTGTTGTCGTAATCAGTACAAAAAAAGGAAAAGATAGGGTTAAGGTGCAGTACGATGCCTATTATGGAACCCAACGCCCTAAAACAGGGAATGTTTGGGGTATTCTATCGCCTCAGGAGATGGCAGATTTAAAAAGACTTGCCAAAGCAAATTCTGGCGACACTGAATTCGATGATCCTCTGTATGGAAATGGTCCAACCTATGTTTTGCCTGATTATATCTATCCATTCGGGGCTAAAGAGGGAGATCCGTCAGTAAATCCATCCCTGTATAAATTAAAACCATTATTTACTTCTGATGAGGAGTACCAAAGCTTTTACAGAATTAATAAATCAAACAAAACAGGTACAAACTGGTACGATGAAATATTTAATCCAGCTCCAATGACCAGTCAAAATGTTTCAGTAAGCGGTGGCTCAGATCAGGGTAATTACCTTTTCTCTGCAAACTATTTTAATCAGAAAGGAACCTTAGACAGAACTTATTTAAAAAGATACACTGTACGTTCCAATACTCAATACAATATTGGGAAATATGTTAGAGTAGGAGAGAATTTATCTTATACCATTACTACAAATCCTAAAATAGACGGGCTTAGTGGCGACAATCCTATAGGTCATGCTTTCAGAGAACAACCTATTATTCCTGTATATGATATAATGGGGAATTTTGCTGGTGGCTATGGTGGTCAGTTAGGAGATGCTTATAACCCTGTAGCAATGTTGTACCGAACTAAAGATAATAATGCCACAGACAACCGTTTATTTGGGAATGTGTATGCCGAAGCTGACCTTATGCCGTTTTTAACACTTAGAACTACATTTGGTGCCGATTCCTATTCAGGGGCATCCAGATCATTTGTATATCCTCAATATGAAAATGCGGAAAATACAACCAGCAACAGTTATGCTGAGTCTTCTTATACCGGTTTAGAATACACCTGGACAAATACTTTGTCATACAATAAAACTTTTAACCTTCATAGTTTAAAGGTATTGGTAGGAACGGAATACAATAAGAATCGTTACAGTACGATGAGTGGAACTAATAAAGGTTATTTCTCTTTTGATCCCGATTATACCAATCTTTCAAATGGTAGTGGGCCAATGGAAACCAGTAGTGAAAGAACTGCAGACGCCTTATTTTCTTTAATAGGTCGTGTTGATTACGCTTATAATGATAAGTATTTAATCGGCGCAACCGTTCGTCGTGATGGTTCGTCAAAATTCCTTAAAAATGTCTACGGAGTGTTCCCTGCAGTAAGTGCCGCATGGAGAATTTCTAAAGAAAGCTTCTTGTCTGATGTTAAATGGATTACTGATTTAAAAATTAGAGGTGGTTGGGGTATTATGGGTAATCAGGTAAATGTTTCTGGTTCAAACTCTTTTTCAACATTTGGTAGTTCAATTGGTCAATCGTATTATGCAATTGGTGGAGGGAATGCTGTAGTGGCAGGTTTTTATCAAAATCACATAGGAAATCCCGATGCCAGATGGGAGAAAAATATAAACTCAAACTTTGGTTTTGATGCTACATTATTTGGTGGGGGAATCGAAATTTCAGCAGATTATTACCAGAAAAATATTCGAGATCTGTTGTTTAGTCCGGAAATGATTGCAACGGTTGGCGCTGCTACGCCCCCATTTGTAAACATTGCCGAAATGAAAAACGATGGTTTTGATGTTTCTCTAACCGGACATAAAGATGTAGGAAGCGGCGTTAAGCTTAATGCAACTGCTACAATTACAACTTATCGTAATAAAATTAGAAAAGTGTCTGGCGATGTGGATTATTTCGACTTAGATTCAAGAAGATTTGATGGTAGTAATATTGTTCGTAATGCAGTAGGGCATTCAGTTAGTGAATTCTTTGGATATAAAGTAGAAGGTTTCTGGAATTCGGATACTGAAATTGAAGCAGCTAATTCAAAAGCTCAGGCAGTTACAAAAGATCCGAACACCGTTTATCAGGATGATGTTAAAGTTGGTCGATTTAAATATACGGATGTAAATGGCGACGGAGTGATTACTGCGGATGACAGAACTTTTTTGGGTAATGCGAACCCTGATTTTAGTTACGGTCTTAATCTTGGAGCCAGCTATAAAAACTTCGATTTTAGCGCTTTCTTTTATGGAGTTCAGGGGAACTCCATCTGGAATCAGGTAAAATGGTGGACAGATTTTTCGCCTTCTTTTGAGGGTGCAAAGAGCCATACTGCACTGTATGATTCCTGGACATCTACGCGTCAAAATGCAAAAGCCCCAATACAGGAAACAACTCAATCCTTTAGCACAAATAGTGTCCCAAACTCTTATTTCGTAGAGAAGGGTTCATATCTGAGGCTTAAAAATTTACAGATTGGCTATACCCTTCCTGCAAATAAGCTTCAAAAGCTGGGAGTTAGCAAGTTAAGAGTGTATTTGTCTGCAGCCAATTTGTTTACGATAACAAAATATTCAGGTATAGATCCGGAAGTTGGAACTTCAAGCGAAACCGGACAGCAAACAGCTTATGGTGTTGATGATGGTTCTTATCCAAGTCAGCGGACATTTTTGCTGGGTTTAAATTTACAGTTTTAATTACCTAATGTTTTAAGGAAATGAAAAAATCAACATACATATTCTTAGTTGGACTGATGTTTACAGCACAACTATTTTATTCTTGTAAAAAGGCATTAATACAACCACCATTGGGCTCATTGTCAGAAGAGCTTGTCGCTAATAAAAATGGCGTAAATGGATTGTTAATAGGTGCTTATGCTGCTTTAGATGGTATGGAGGGCGGTGATGTCGCACTTGGAGGTGGCGATGCATGGCAAGCCTCACCAACTAATTGGGTCTTTGGGTCAGTTGTAGGGGGGGATGCTTCTAAAGGAAGTGATGGTGCAGATCAACCAGCAATTGATCCGATTGCTAATTTTTACTCGGGTGCAACCAATGCCTTTTATGATGCGAAGTGGAAAGCACTTTATGAAGGTGTAACACGTACCAATAATGTTTTAAAATTCATGGCAAAAGCTACAGATTTAAGCGATGCCGAGCGTAAAAATATAGGCGCACAAGCACGTTTTTTACGTGGGCACTATTATTTCGAGTTAAAGAAGATGTGGAACATGGTTCCCTGGATTGATGAAACCACAACCAATTTTAATCAACCTAATAATGTGGATATCTGGCCACAAATTACCGAAGACCTTAAATATGCTTATGATAATCTGTTGCCAACTCAACCTGAAGTAGGAAGAGCAAACAAATGGGCTGCGGGGGCATATTTGGCCAAAGCTTACCTATATCAACATAAATTCGATCTGGCCAAACCTATATTTGATGCCGTTATTACACAAGGCCAAACCAGTTCGGGCTTGAAGTATGATTTGAATAAAAAATTCGAAGACAATTGGCTTCCGGGCGCAGAAGATAATCCTGAAGCAGTTTTTGTAATCCAAATGGCTGCAAATGCAGATCCATCAGGCCCATCAAATGCTAATAATGGTGACATGCTTAATTTCCCGTATGGCGATGGAAGTCCTTTCAGTTGCTGCGGATTCTTTCAACCATCTATGGATTTGGTAAACCATTTCCGTACAAACCCCGCGACCGGCTTACCTTATCTTACAACCTTCAATAATTTTCCTATAAAAACAGATATGGGAGTAGATGGTGATGAAGATTTTACACCGGATGAAGGAACTCTTGATCCGCGTTTGGATTGGACAGCGGGTCGTCGCGGTATACCTTATCACGATTGGGGAATTTACCCGGGTAAACCATGGGCAAGAGATCAGAGTTACGGCGGGCCATACGGACCAAAAAAGAATGTTTACTGGAGTGCTACAGCCGACAGCGACGGAGATCAGGGCACGTGGGCGCCTGGAACAGCAGTTAATTATTCCATTATCCGTTTTGCGGATGTACTTTTGATGGCAGCCGAATGTGAAGCCGAGATAGGAGGTTTGGGTAAAGCTGAAGAATATGTAAACAGGGTTAGGGCCAGAGCGGCCGATCACGAAAGTTGGCTGTTTAAGTATAAAGATGATGAAGATCCAGCTGCTGGATTTTCGGATGAGCCAGCCGCCAATTATAAAATCAGTGAATATCCAGCCGGAAACTTTGCAACTCAGGGTAAAGATTACTCCCTGAAAGCCATTTATTACGAAAGAAAAATAGAGTTGGCTATGGAAGGGCATCGTTTCTTTGATTTGGTGCGCTGGGGCATAGCTGATCAGGAATTAAATGCCTATTTTAGCTATCAAGGGAAAATTACTTCTGATGTGAGGAATGGTAAATTTATTAAAGGTAAGAATGACTACTACCCAATACCACAGCGCCAGATAGACTTAAGTCAAGCTAATGGAGCACCGGTTTTGAAACAGAATCCAGGATATAATTAATCTGAACATAACCTAAAACAATGAACCAACCACAACGTTTTTTATCCCTCGACGTATTTCGGGGCATGACCGTCTGTTTCATGATTATCGTGAACACACCCGGTAGTGGTGCACAACCTTTTGCCATGCTGAACCACGCAGCATGGCATGGTTTTACACCAACTGATCTTGTATTCCCGTCTTTCTTATTTGCTGTCGGAAATGCAATGAGTTTTTCAATGAAAAAATTTGCCCAGATGGAAAACTCAGCAGTGCTGGCGAAAATATTTAAGCGTACACTACTTATATTTCTCTTAGGGTATCTGATGTATTGGTTTCCTTTTTTTAGTTATAACGATGATGGAGGGATTAGTTTATCACCTATAGCAAATACACGGATACTAGGCGTTTTACAGCGAATTGCACTTTGCTATGGCATTGTCTCGTTACTAATACATTACTTAAGTACAAGGAATGTAGTCATTGTTGGTGTTTTATTTTTAATAGGCTATTGGGCAGCGTTGTTATTATTTGGAGATGCTGCCGATCCTTTTAGTATGACAGGAAATGCAGGGCAGTACCTAGACTTATATGTACTGGGCGATAAACACATGTACCATGGAGAAGGCATCGCTTTTGACCCTGAAGGGATTTTAAGTACAATACCTTCATGTGTAAACGTGATTATTGGATATTTAGCCGGAAAATTCATACAGGAAAAAGGTAAAGGTTTCGAAACAATTTCAAAACTGTTGTTAGCGGGCGGCGTATTAATATTGATCGCTATATGCCTTAATCCTGTGTTCCCAATCAACAAAAAACTATGGACAAGCTCGTTTGTTTTGATAACCTGTGGTTTGGATCTGGTAATTATTGGTGCGCTGATTTACATTGTGGAGGTGAAGTCCTATACAAAATGGACTGGTTTTTTTACTGTGTTTGGGAAAAACCCATTGTTCATTTACATTGTTTCAGAGGTGCTATTGACGATTATAGGCGTAATTTTCCCTGGCCTTAATTTTAACGAATGGATAAGTAGTAGGTTTTTTCAGGTTATCGCACCTGGCCCTGTTGGCTCATTGCTTTTTGCAATTTGCTTTATGCTTACCTGTTGGCTGGTTGGTTACATACTTGATAAAAGAAAAATATACATCCGCGTTTAGTTATTAATCAAAATGAAGAAATTCTGTATTCTAATTGCACTGCTTTTTAGTGGTATCATAGGTGCTGACGCCCAATCAGTATCACCTTTTAAGGTGAGCAACCTTCACATTACAAGAGAGGTATTGAACAATATCGATGGTATGACACTATCAGTATTAACAATAACCAATAACGGAAAACAAACTTTTCCGGCTGGCGGTTGGAGTGTTTATTTTAACTCCAGACCTATAAATGTAACGGGTGCTGACAGCCTTAATGCAAGGATAAAATATGTTAATGGAGATCTTTTTAAGTTGTATCCCTTAAAAGGTTTTCCTGCTTTAAAACCTGGGGCATCTAGAAAGATTAAAGTGCTTTCTACCCAGATCAAAAATATTACTGATCTCTCTTCAGGCTTTTATCTGGTTTGGGATAAAATGCCTTCAAAAGGGTATAATATTAGCAATACCAATGTAAATCCGGCTCAATCGGTCGAAAAAGTAGAGGCAGAAGTCGCGGCTCATATATTTGATCAAAACAAAGAGATAAAGGACATTCCATTAGCTAAACTGCCAAAGGTTTTTCCAACACCTGTTTCCTATAAAGAAGGGGAGGGTGTGTTTAAACTGACATCTGAAGTATCGATAGCAGCTGAAATTGAGTTTAAAAATGAAGCCAACCAATTTGCTGATGAACTGTTGGCTATGTTAGGTAAAAGACCTGCTCTTGTTCAAGCTGAGACTAAGCGTATGATTGTAATCAAAAGGGGAGATGTAAGCGGCAGCGAATCCTATAAATTAAGTGTCACTCCTGATAGAATAGTAATAACTGCAGCCGAACCAGCTGGTGCATTTTATGGTATACAATCTTTAAAAACATTATTCCCTTCCACATCTTGGGGAGCTATCCAAAAGGAAATTGCAGTACCTGTAGTTGAAATTGAGGATGCTCCCCGGTTTGGATTCCGGGGCTTTATGATGGATGTAGCGAGAAATTTTCAATCTAAAAAAGAAGTATTGAAAGTTTTAGACGTAATGGCGCTTTATAAAATGAATGTGCTTCACTTCCATTTAAACGATGATGAAGGTTGGCGGTTAGAGATTCAAGGACTGCCAGAACTTACTAGTGTGGGCTCACAAAGAGGCCATACTGTAAACGATGAGAAAAATATTCTCCCATCTTATGGATCGGGTGCTGATACCGGTGTAAATTCAGGAAGTGGGTTTTATACCCGTTCAGATTTTATTGAGATTCTTAAATATGCGGCCGCAAGACATATCCGCGTTATTCCTGAGATTGAAACTCCGGGTCATGCCAGAGCGGCTATTAAATCGATGGATGCGAGATATGAAAGGTTAATGAAAGCGGGTAAAAAGGAAGAAGCCGGTCAGTACCTGTTGCGCGATTTGAATGATAAATCAGTTTATGAGTCTGTACAGGGATGGAAAGATAATGTGATTAATGTAGCAATGCCATCCGCATACAACTTCCTTGAAAAAGTAGTTGATGAAATACTTCTGATGTACACAGAAGCCGATGCACCTTTAACTACAATTCACTTTGGTGGAGATGAAGTGCCAGGAGGAGTGTGGGAGAAATCACCCGCGGTCGCCAACTTATTAAAAAGCGATCCTTCAATTAAAGGTGTGGATGAAATGTGGCATTACTATTTCGACAAAGTAAACAAGATGCTTAAGTCAAAACAACTTTATTTGTCAGGCTGGGAAGAAATAGGACTACGTAAAGCATTGGTAAATGGAGAAAAGAAAATGGTACTTGATGATCGGTTTACCAAAGAAAATTTCCATGCCGACGTCTGGAATAATTTAAGTGGAAATGAAGATTTAGCCTATAAATTAGCCAATGCTGGTTACAAGGTTGTGCTTACCTGTGTTACTAATCTTTACCTCGATTTGGCAACAAATAAAAGTTTTAATGAAACTGGTCAGTATTGGGGAGGTTATGTTGATGTAGATAAGCCCTATTATTTTGTTCCTTATGAACTATTCAAAAATCTAAAGGAAGATGAAAGCGGTAATCCCATAGATAAAAAAGCTTTAGAAGGGAAAACTGTACTAACTGAATTTGGAAAATCTAATATTGTAGGCATTCAGTCGCCTTTGTGGAGCGAGATTATTAAAACTCCTGAAAGGTTTGAGTATATGCTTTTACCAAAACTACTTGGCGTTGCAGAAAGAGCCTGGGCAAAAAATCCGGAATGGGCAACAGAACCCGATGCTGCAAAAAGTGGAACTTTGTATGGTCAGGCATGGTCAGAATTTGTAAATATTCTTGGTAAAAAAGAATTGCCGAGACTAAACCATTATTCAGGCGGATATAATTACCGTATTCCAACTGCTGGAGTAATAATTGAGAATGGTAAGGCGGTCGCTAACGTACAGTTACCTGGTTTTGTTATTCGTTACACCACTGATGGAACGGAACCAACCGCAAACAGCAGTGTTTATGCAGCACCTATTGATGCAAAGGGAACAATAAAACTAAGTGTGTTTAATGCTGAAGGCAAGTCTGGCCGTTCAGTTAAAATAGAAAATAAATAAACAGAACAGGACAGCACAGGTTGCTGATAAAAAAATATAATCTGATATTTAGTTAATTTATGAGGCTTTTCAAAAAGGTACAATAGCTAAGCTATTCTACTTCTCGTCATTCTGAAATAAACTATCAATGACAGAGTTTAAGCTTTCGTTACCCTAGCCCGGCCCAACTGCAGAACCTCAGGGAAGGAAGGCTAAGATATCGCAACTGTAAGTTCGCCCTTCTTTTGCGACAAGCTGAAATAAATTCGGCAGGACGAGCGCTTAACAAAAACGGTTATTGTTATTCTTAGCATCTTTTTTTAAGGTATTAGGATTTCAGAATGACGAGTTTACTTTTTTGAGTAACCTCATTTTTTTGACACCAAATATAAAAATCTGATTATGTTGTTACAGTACCTGGCATTCTGGCTTTGGGATTTTTTGGGGCATTTGCATCCATTGGCAGTGCATTTTCCTGTTGCCTTGCTATTATTTGCTGCTATACTGGAGTTGTTCACTCTAAAAAACTTTAACTCAAAACTTCGACACGGCATTGATGCCTTAATTGTTGCAGGGGCAATAGCTGCAATAATTTCTGCAGTTTTAGGATGGTTGCTGTATAAAAATGGTGATTATGGTGGCAATATATTAACACTGCATCAATGGATTGGATTCACAACTGCTGCACTTGGTGTGTTAACCCTAATTTTTCTTTATCAGATTCGCAAAAAGGATAAGTTTAAACAAATTATAGTTTACCGAGGATTGCTGTTTTTTACCGCTATTGGTGTCTCCGTAGCCGGACATTTTGGCGCCAACTTAACACATGGTGGCGATTTCCTGACCAGCACTTTGCCTTGGAGCAAGGATCATAAAGAAACTAAACCAGCTCAGAAATTTGACTTTGTTGCTTTTAAAGCTAGAGCTACTGATACTACTAAACTTGATAAAAAACAGGAAGTAGAATTAAGTACAGAGGTAAGAGCCATACTTGCCCATAACTGCTATAAATGCCATGGTGCAGAAAAAGTAAAAGGCGATTTAAGACTCGATGGTAAACATGTTGCTTTTAAAGGCGGAGAAAATGGTCCTGTTATTATCCCTGGAAAACCAGAAGAAAGCGAATTGTATAAGCGTATTTCTCTTCCTGCCGATCATGAAGATATCATGCCATCTAAAGGTGGAAAGCTTTCGCAAAAAGACATTGACATCGTTCGTTTTTGGATAGCAAAAGGAGCGCCCTGGCCAGAGGATGGCAGTAAGGCTGCCGTTTTTAGAGTGGCAAAGTTAGAACCCCGCAACCCCGTTCTTCCTGCAGCATCAAATAACCTGACCAATCCTGTTGATTTGTGGACAAACGATTATTTCAAAAAGAATAAAATAAAGTGGCCGGCATTGGTAGATGACAAAGTTTATCTGAGAAGAATTTATCTCGATATCATCGGATTGCTGCCTACACCCGCCGATCAGGAGGCATTTTCAAAAGATACCAGGCCAAATAAAAGAGCTTTAGCGGTTAAAAAACTTTTAAGCCTTGATAATGATTATGCATTACATTGGTTAAGTTTCTGGAATGATGCTTTAAGAAACGATTACTCAGGTACGGGATATATTACAGGTGGTCGCTTTAACATCACTGATTGGTTGTTTAAATCTCTCAAAGCAAACAAACCTTATGATCAGTTTGTAAAAGAACTGATTAACCCTACAGAACAGTCAAAAGGATTTGTAGAAGGTATAAAATGGCGTGGCGTCGTTAATTCAAGCCAAAGAACAGAAATGCAGGCTGCTCAAAATGTTTCGCAGGTATTTTTAGGACTTAATTTAAAATGTGCCTCTTGTCACAACAGTTTTATCAGTGATTTAAAGCTGGAAGATGCCTATGCCTTTGCGAATATTTTTGCTGATACAGCACTGGAGATTAATCGCTGTGACAAACCTACAGGGAAATTTGTAGATGCCAGAATGCTTTGGAAAGAGCTTGGTACTATTGATGCTAAAGCTCCAGTTGTAGAAAAGCGGAAACAACTAGCCGAAAATTTGGTTAAACCAGAAGACGGAAGGCTTTATCGTACCATAGTGAATAGGGTATGGGCACAATTAATGGGGCGTGGTTTAGTTGAACCCGTTGACATTATGGACAATGAGCCATGGAGTCAGGATCTGCTCGATTGGATGGCGTTTAATTTTGTAGCCAAAAAAGCTGATTTAAAAGAATTGATCTATCAGATTGCTACTTCCAACACCTATCAACTTCCTTCAATAGGTTTTAAAGAGGTTGCTATGGTTAATAATCCGAACTATAAATTTAAAGGAATGGTTCGCAAAAGGATGTCGGCGGAGCAGTTTACCGATGTGGTAAGTAGTGTGATCACACCTGTGTTTGCCGATTCAAATTTGAGGTACAATCCTTTTGCCGAAGCCATTAAGGGCAAATTACAATCAAAACCAACCTTTGTCAGAGCTTCTTTAGTTGCAAATAATGGCTTTTTAACCGCCCTAGGTAGGCCTAACAGAGAAACTGTAGCAACAAGCAGAGAGTCGCAAGCCAATTTGTTGCAGGCGCTGGAGCTGACCAATGGTTTGATGTTTAATAATGTGTTAAAAACCGGAGCAGAACGATGGAAAGCAAACTATCCGAACACCGATTTGCTCATCAAAGAAATTTACTTAAAAACTTTAGGTCGGGAACCTGTTGAAAATGAATTTAAAATAGCCAAACAGGCACTAGGTAAATCCCCGAATGTTGATGCGATACAAGATTTATTCTGGGCCATTGTATTACTGCCCGAATTTCAGATTATCTATTAACCCGAATTATGCTTAACTTAAATATAATCTTATAAAGATGAGTTGGAATAGAAGAGATTTTTTAAAGAATACAAGTGCCGCAACTTTGGCTGCAATGGCTGCTGGTATTCCTCTAACCAATTTGCTATCCTCATGCATTGGCAAAAATAATACTTCAACCGCAGACACCGTTATTTTACTGTGGATGGCAGGGGGTATGGCACATACAGATACTTTTGATCCAAAAAAATATACGCCGTTTACCAAAGGTATGCAAGCAAATAGCGTGTTAAGTACCTTTAAATCTGTGCCTACCATTCTAGATGGGATTAATTTTTCTGAAGGGTTAGAATCTATTGGAAAAGTGATGGATAAAGGAACCTTGATACGTTCTTATAAGGCTGGCGATATGGGACATATTTTGCATTCCAGACATCAATATCACTGGCACACCTGTTATAAGCCACCGCAATCTGTTTCAGCTCCCCATCTTGGATCCTGGATCGCTAAAGAATTGGGGCCATTAAATCCGGTAATTCCAGCTTTTATAGATATAGGACAGCGATTTACTCTTGGAGAAGGAGAGGAATTGAAGGCGTTCCACACTGCAGGTTTTTTAGGTAATGAATTCGGACCATTTTTAATTCCCGATCCTTCTGCCGGACTAGAAAGCGTGCAGCCACCGGTAGGTATGTCTTCTAGCAGATTTGAAAAACGAAATAAACTGTATTATGATCTGATCAGCAAAAGCCCATTGGGCGAATATGGTAGTGATTACCAAAAGGAATCCTTAAAAAGGTCAATGGAACAGGCTTACATCCTTTTAAAATCGCCTGAAGCCAAAGCTTTTGACCTGAGTCAGGAACCTAAAGAAAGCTATGATATTTACAATACCGGTAAGTTTGGATTGGGTTGCCTTATGGCACGTAGACTTGCTGAGCAAGGTGCTCGTTTTATTAGCGTAACAACTGAATACGAGCCGTTTAAGGGTTGGGATACTCATGATAATGGCTATACTCGCCTGATCGATATGAAAAAGCAAATAGATGGCCCTATAGCTCAGTTAATTAAGGATCTAGAGAAGAGTGGTCGATTAGACCGCACCTTGGTTATCCTGGCAAGTGAGTTTAGTAGAGATATGATGGTCGAAGGTCGCCCGGGTGCAAAAGTACAGGAACAAGTAGAACAGCCAGATATCATTCAGGACATAAAAAATTATGGTATGCACCGTCATTTTACTGAAGGGGGGTCGATGCTAATGTTTGGTGGCGGCATTAAAAAGGGGAGTGTATACGGTAAAACTGCTGATGAACGGCCATGTAAAACGATAGAAAACCCGATAGTGATAGATCAGGTTCATCAAACTATTTATCATGCGCTTGGCATTTCGCCAGATACGAACTATTTAGTAGAAAAAAGGCCGTTTTATACTACTCCAGATGGTTTGGGTAAGCCAGTATTGGATCTGTTTGCTTAATAATTAATTACATATAAAAAACGCCCTGTTCGCAATTAGCAAACAGGGCGTTTTTCTATTATTCTTCTTAAAATGAAAAGTCGTCGTTTTGAACTCGCGTTCCGGCTCCTTCGTGGTTCTCAGAGTATTCATAACGTTTTTCTACCACATCCTGATGACTTTTAATATAATCAACAGTCTCATTTAATCCTTCAGCAAATTTCTCGAAATCCTCTTTGTATAAAAAGATTTTGTGTTTTACAAAAACGCCATCTTCAAGTCTTTTTTTACTTTCGGTTAAGGTTAAGTAGTAATCTCCTGATCTTGTTGCTTTTACGTCGAAAAAATAAGTTCTTTTACCAGCTCTTACTTTCTTTGAAAAAACCTCTTCTCTCTCTTTGTTGTCAAATTCTCCCATGGTTGCTATAGCTCTTGGTTTTGGTTCGGGTAAATATAAAGGAATAATTACCAAAGTTCAAAATAGAAATTATACAGATTGACTTTCTTCTTCAAGTAATTGGTTCTGATACATTTCTGCATAAGCACCACCTTTTTGTAATAATTCGTTATGTGTACCTTGTTCAATGATCTCACCATCATCAAGAACCAGGATTTTGTCAGCATTTTTTATGGTAGAAATACGGTGTGCAATAAGGATACTGGTCTTGTCATTCATGATTCTGCTTAGATTATTAAGAATCTCTTCTTCAGTCCTGGTGTCAACGGCAGAAAGACAATCATCAAATATTAGAATCTTTGGTTCTTTTATCAATGCACGGGCAATAGAAACGCGCTGTTTTTGTCCGCCAGATAAGGTAATACCTCTTTCTCCGAGCATGGTTTCGAATTTAAGCTCAAAGTCGATAATGTTGTGATAAACGGCTGCGTTTCTTGCTGCAGTTTCAACTTCCTGGTCGTTAACCGCATCAAGACCAAAGGCAATGTTGTTTTTTATTGTGTCAGAAAACAAAAATACCTCCTGAGGTACAAAGCCTATCTGGTTGCGATAATCTTGCAAATTAAGGTCTTTTAAAGCCTTGTCGTCAATTACTATCTTCCCGCCGTCTACATCATACATTCGCATGAGTAAGTTGGCTAGCGTAGATTTTCCGGATCCTGTACGGCCAATAATTGCCACAAACTGTCCTTGCTCAATTTCAAAGCTTACATTTTTTAAAGCGGTGATGCCCGTGTCGGGATAGGTAAAACTTACATTTTCGAATTTGATATTTCCATTTACGACTCTTTTTTCCTGAGTATTAGAGGTAATGTCCGGTTTCAGTTGTAAAAACTCGTTAATTCTTTTTTGCGATGCAGATGCCCTCTGGATCAGAGTGGTTACCCATCCAAGCATGGACACAGGGAAGGTTAGTTGATTGACATACACAATAAACTCAGCTATATTTCCGGGTGTTATTGATCCATTAATTACTTGCTTTCCACCAACATAGATTGTGAGGATAGTGCTTAAACCTACCAATAGGAGCATGGTTGGGTAAAATAGTGCCTGCACTTTAACCAAGCTCATTGCACTATTTTTATAACCTTCACTCTCGGCGGCAAATACTTTTTTAGTATGTGCTTCGCGAACGTAGGATTTTATCACTCTTATGCCCGAAAAACGCTCCTGTACAAAACTCGATAAATTTGAAAGCTGCTCTTGTATCTGCTCACTTTTGTGGTTAATAAGCGTATTTACATAATAAATGATGATAACCAATGCCGGTAAAGGGAGCAAACAAAAGATAGCTAATGTGGCATTTACAGAGAACATCGCATAAATAACCAGTAAAAAAAGAACTCCGGTATTTATGGCATACATAATTGCAGGCCCCACATACATTCTAACCCTGTTTACATCTTCAGTCGCACGGTTCATTAAATCGCCCGTATTATTTCTGCGATAAAAGCCGAGACTGAGTTCCTGATAGTGCGCGTAAATTTCGTTCTTCATGTCGTACTCAATATGTCTCGACATGAGAATTATTGTTTGGCGCATAAAGAAAAGGAACAGGCCTCTTAGTAAATAGAGCATTAAAACAATAGCTCCAAAATACAATAGACTATAAGAGAAAATGTCGTAAATAATTTCACGACGCTCAAAACCATTGAACAAACTATAAATCTGGATGTTTTCGGTAATTAAATTGAAGGCGTGACCAATAACCTGAGCCGGAATTACACCAAAAATGTTGGATATGATCACAAAGAAAACTCCTGGAATAATCCACCATTTATATTTATAAAAGTACTTGTTTAAAAACCGAAGGTGTTTCATGAGCGGGTAAAGTTAGCCAAATGGTGATAATTTTTTCAAAGACTTTAGTTAAAACAATGTAAATAATGTTTTTTTGACTAGTTTTGCGGCTTATCTGATAAACAAAATTATATGTCTGGTAATAGTTCTATCGTAAATTCAGTTTTAGATCAAATTGGTGCCTCCGGGCATAAAAAGGTTGTTTATTGTAATGATCCGGATACCGGTTTGAGAGCGATTATTGCTATTCATGATACTACATTGGGCCCAGCAATAGGTGGAACAAGAATGTGGAATTATGCTACCGAAGCCGAAGCACTTGAAGATGTGCTTAGATTATCGAGGGCAATGACATATAAAGCTGCCATTACCGGCCTTAATTTAGGTGGTGGTAATGCGGTAATCATTGGCGATTCTTATAAAGGGAAATCTGAAGCCATGATGCGCAGCTACGGCCGATTCATTAAAAACTTAAACGGAGAATTTATTACTGCGGAAGATGTTGGTACCAACACAAGAGATATGGAATATATTCAGATGGAAACCAAACATGTTACCGGAGTTCCTGAGTCGTTAGGAGGAGCAGGAAACCCTGCGCCAACTACAGCCAAAGGTGTCTTTTTAGGTATTAAGGCTTGTGTTAAGGAAGTCTTTGGTACTGATATGCTTGCAGGTCGTTCGGTAGTGGTACAAGGTATAGGCAATGTTGGAGAACATTTGGTTGAATTGCTTAGAGCTGAGAATGTAGAGGTTTACATTAGTGATATCAACGAAGATCGTTTACAACACGTAGCCCGTACTTATAAAGCTAAACCAATCTCCGCAGATAAAATTTTTGGTTTAAATGCCGATATTTACGCTCCTTGCGCTCTAGGCGCAACAGTAAATTCTAAAACCATTGAAAAAATGAAGTTTGCTATCATTGCTGGTTCTGCTAACAATCAGTTGGCTGATGAGCAGGTGCATGGTAAATTGCTTCTAGATAAAGGGATCTTGTTCGCTCCTGATTATCTGATCAATGCAGGCGGTTTAATCAGTTGTTACTCTGAGCTTACAGGGTACGGTAAAAAAAGGACAATGCAGCTTACAGAGAACATTTACAATGCAACACGCGATGTAATTAAGATGTCTAAGAAGGATAATATCCCGACTATTTGGGCAGCTAACCGCATCGCAGAACAAAGAATAATAGATATAAAGAAAATAAAATCATCATTTTAATAAACAGGTAATTTACCACTCGTTCTTACATTCATGTTAAACAGAAGGCACTTAAGAATTAAAGCTTTGCAAAATATATTTGCTTGGCACATGACAGACAAAAGAGATTTAGCTTCGGCCAAGAAGGCTCTTATGCACAGTATTGATAATGTATATGAAATGTACATTTGGATGCTTTCTCTTTTGGTAGAGGTTACGGAATATACCGGTGTTGATGCATTGGAAAGGGCTAATAAGCACTTACCTACAGCTGATGACCTTAATCCGAACTTAAAATTGCTGAACAACACGTTCGCCATTACTTTAAAGAATAATCCTGATTTCATTGCTGCTGTAAACAAATACAAAATCAACTGGATGTCAGATCCGGAATTTGTAAAGGCAATTTTCAATACTTTGAAAGTTACTCCAGAATACACTGCATATCTTGCAGATCAAGATAATAGTCTGGAAGAATCTAAAACCATTATCAAGTTTATCTTTAGAAAAATCATTCTAAAAAGCCACAATATTATACAGGCTTTTGAGGATAAATTTATTAACTGGTCTGTTGATAAAGAGGTGATGCAGGGCATGGTTGCTAAAACTATCAAGAATTTTACATCAGAAGATGCATTCGCTAACAAGCTTACTCCAATCAGTCAGGATTGGGATGAGGATAGCAAATTTGTTGAAGATTTGTTCATCTACACGCTTAGGAATGATAAAGATTATCAGGCTCTTATTGCAGAACGCACCAAGAACTGGGAGTCTGAGCGTATTGCTTTGATGGATACTATTTTGATGAAAATGGCAATTTGTGAACTGCTAAATTTCCCTTCAATTCCAGTTAAGGTAACTATAAATGAATACCTTGATTTATCAAAAGATTACAGTACACCGAAAAGTAATTCATTTATTAACGGTATCTTGGATAAAATTATGGGCGACCTTAAAAGAACAAACAGCATTACAAAAATTGGTCGTGGACTTATAGAAGAATAAACAGTTATGAAGAAAATTTTGTTACTGGCAGCGGTTGCTTTAACATTAGCATCATGCCAATCAAAAACTGACGCAAAAACATCTGGTATTGACACTGCAGCTGCTGCAGAGAAAGTTGATTCTATTAAAGCAGCAGAAATACGTAAGGTAGATGGACCGGTATTGACTTTTGAAACTACCAAATATCACTTTGGTACAATAGAAAAGGGTGAAAAGGTTTCTTATAGTTTCAAATTCAGAAACACAGGTAAAATGCCTTTAATAATTAAAGATGCTATTGCAACTTGTGGTTGTACTGTTCCTGAGGTGCCAAAGGAGCCAATTAAACCAGGACAAGCTGGTGAACTTAACGTAGTGTTCGACAGCGCAGGTAAAACTGGCAGACAAGATAAAGTGGTTTTGGTTAAGTCAAATGCACTTAACAGTGCAATTGAACTACACTTAAATGGTGAGATTAAAGAATAATAAATTTATAAAACAACAATATGATATCGACAATAATATTACAGGCTGCTGGTGGTAGCAGCATGTTAAGTACTTTAGTACCAATGGTATTAATCATGGTAGTATTTTACTTTTTCATGATCAGACCTCAGGTTAAAAAAGCCAAAGACCACAAGAAATTGGTTGAAGACTTGAAAAAAGGGGATAAAATTGTTACTACTGCTGGTATACATGGCAGAATTGTAGATATGAATGATACTACTTTTCTTATTGAAGTTGAAGGTGGTACAAAAATTCGTTTCGATAAAACTGCGATCTCTTTAGATGCTACAAAAGCTGCAGCTCCTAAAGTTGCTGAAGCGCCAAAGGCATAACTTAAATAATGTTTTTAGAGCCGCCTCCATCCGGAAGCGGCTTTTTTGTTTTATTTTTATCTAAGTTTGTTTACTTTACAATTATGCCGTTTATAAAGCTTACTAAAATAGAACGCAAACGCTTCCTGGTTTTAATTACCTGTTTATTATTGGCAATTGGAGCATGGCTGTTAATGGCATTAAATAATAAATATGTTTATACCGCTAAAACGGTATTAGTTTATAAGAATTTCCCTCAGAAGCGAGCTTTCCACGCACTTCAATCAGATACTGTAGATTTGCAGGTTGAAGGATCAGGTTGGCAGTTATTATTTGCACGACTAAGGGTAAAACCTCAATCCATAGCCATCAATCTAGAAAAATTAAATAACCGCAACTTCATTCTTTTTTCGGAACAATTGTTTAGTGTAAACAGACAATTGGAAACATCACAAAAGATAATTTCAGTAAAGCCAGATACACTTTACTTTGATTTCTCTGAAAGAACTGTAAAGAGAGTGCCGGTAAAATTGGTGTCAGATTTTACTTTTGTAAAGCAGTATGGAGTATCAGATGATATTGAAATCATCCCTAAATATGTAACCTTATCAGGCCCCGAAGAGGAACTTAAGAAAATTAAAGATTGGCCAACTGATTCTTTAAAACTCAAAGATGCTCAAGGCACGACTGTTTCAAGGATCGCAATGACTCAGAACACGATGAAGAATGTCAGCATTTTCCCCACAAGTGCAGAAGTCAAGGTGCCCATTGATGAGTTTACAGAAAAAACAATAGACCTGCCGCTTAGAATTATAAACAACAAAGAGTACTATAGTGTAAAATTATACCCCAAAAAGGTTAAAATTACTTTTTTGGTAGCTTTATCCAAGTATCAGCAGACTAACGAGAATTTTATCGATGCTGTTGTCGATTTAGATGAGTGGAGGAATCTTAACCACAATCAGTTGAGAGTGAAAATAACCCGCTTTCCAGAGTACTGCAAGCTGGTGAATATTGTTCCGGAGAAGATTGATTTTATAATTGAAAAGTAATGTTAAAAGTAGGGATCACAGGGGGAATTGGTAGCGGGAAGACTACGATTTGCAGGATTTTTGAAACACTGGGTATCCCAGTTTTCTATGCTGATACTGTAGCCAAAGAAATCATGGTAAATGATGCTATTCTGATTAAAGGCGTTAAAGATGCTTTTGGCGAAGAAAGCTATCTGCCTGGTGGCATCCTTAACAATAGACACATTGCAGGTATTGTATTTAATAATGCTGATGAACTGGCAAAATTAAATGCATTAGTGCATCCCGCAGTTTTTAGAGCATTTGATAACTGGGTCACTAAGTTGCCAAAGGATGTGCCATACATCCTTAAAGAAGCTGCTTTATTGTTTGAAAGTGGCTCTTATAAAATGTGCGATAAGAATATACTGGTAACTGCTCCTTTAGCACTCAAATTAGCCCGGGTAACGAAACGTGATGGGGTAACTGAAGATCAGGTTAAAGCACGAATGGATAAGCAGTTTACCGACGAGAAGAAAATAAAAATGGCTGATTACCTGATTAATAACAATGAAACAGATCCGCTCATTACTCAGGTAATGGATCTCCATCAGCTGTTTCTTAATACCAAACCTTAAATGATATTAGAAGATTTTATAGAGATCGATAAAACCGGTCTGTTTTGCAGGTATGGTAATTTTTATCTAGACCCAAAAGAAGCTGTAAAAAATGCAGTGATTTCTCATGCCCATGGCGACCATGCTGTTGGAGGCAATATTAATGTGTATTGTACAAAAGCAACCTCTTTGTTTATGCTTCATCGTTATAAAAAGTTTGCAGGTGGTGAATTCAATATTATGGAATATCATCAAGCTTTTGATGTGAATGGAGTAAAGGTGACCTTTATTCCGGCAGGGCATATTTTAGGCTCGGCAATGGTGCTAATGGAATATGAAGGAGTGAAATACCTTTATACCGGTGATTATAAACTACAGCCTGATAAAACCTGCGAACCTGTAGAATTTGTTGAAGCTGATGTGCTGATTACTGAAACCACATTTGCCGATCCTGAAACGCAACATCCTGTAGCAGAAGAGGAGATACTTAAGCTGAATTCTACAAAAAGTAATGTTATGCTTGGGGCTTATGCATTAGGGAAATGTCAGCGTCTGATCAGTTTAATGAATGATTACTGTACAGAAAAAAGGATACTTGTTCACCATAGTATGTTGCCTTTTGTGAAAATATATGAACAAATGGGAGTGAACCTTGGTAAGTACGAAATTTATGACCGTAAGGTAATGAAGAATAACCATACCAATATGGTCTACATGGTACCTCCAATGGTTTTTAGAAGCTATTTTAAGGCCATTAATGTGATCCGGATATTTGCTACAGGCTGGAAACACTTACAAAGTAACCATGAAATTCAGTTGTACATATCAGATCATGCAGATTGGAATGATATTGTTTTAACCATCGAAAAAGTAAAACCAAAGCAGGTTTGGACAAATCATGGTAATGGGGTCCATTTACAGAAACATTATGAAAAAAGTTTGGTAGTTAAATTGCTTAACTGATGAAAGAAGGTGTAGATTATTACTTCAATGAGAATGGGTTTATGGTTTTTACAGAAGCTTACCACCTAAAACGCGGTTATTGCTGTAAAAATAAGTGTAAACATTGCCCATGGGGATTTGGAAAGGAAAAAGTAAAAACTACACCACCAAACAAATAAATTAACGAAAAGATGCAGTTGCAGAAAGAAACGCTAACCACGCGATTTGAGAGTATTCATCACCAGGCCATTGTAAATGTATTCCATACAAGCAACTGGTGTACTGATAAATTGAAGCAGGCTATTTTACCTTATGAGGTAACTACACAGCAATTTAATATTTTGAGGATTTTACGTGGACAAAATCCTAATCCATCTACTATAAATCTCTTGAAATCGAGAATGCTTGATAAAATGAGTGATACCTCAAGAATTGTAGATAGGCTGGTGCAAAAGGGGCTTGTGGTTAAGGAGCCTAATGGTGTAGATAAGCGTGCTGTTGATATCAGAATTAGTGATAAAGGGATGGAGCTACTTGCATTGATGGATGAGGAAGTTAGCCTTTCGGTATTTATTTCATCAAATTTAACTGAGCAGGAAGCAATTGAGCTAAATACATTACTTGATAAAATGAGGGGTTAGCAATAACCCCTTAATAGAGTTTAGTGCGAATGTGCTGAACTAAAATATCCAATTAACGCAATACCTATTCCGCATAACACGGCAATCATTTTACGTTTAGACACTTTATGATCTACACTTGATTCGAATAGAATAGTAGTAGAAATGTGTAAGAAGATACCAATTACAATTCCCATAATTCTATTGAAATAGTTTTCGATGCCGCCTATGGTTCCATTGCTAAGTCCATAACTTACGTAAAATCCAAGTGGTGCCATTACAGCAAAAATCCCTATATAAAGAATAATATTACTTCTTTTGAACTGGTTTTGCATTAAAATACTAGCCAAAGCAAATGCAGCAGGAATATGGTGAAGGGAAATTCCAAAGATCAATGCATTGTGTTGATCTTTAGCTAAAGGCATTCCTTCAAGAAAAGCATGAAGACAAAGGCTGATCATAATTCCATAAGGAAAAACTTTTGTTTCATGGTGCTTGTGGATGTGACCATGCTCTACACCTTCAGAGAATTGTTCTAAAAATATTTGTAATAAGAAACCTATAAGGATAAAAATCCCGATTTCCTGCGGATCTGAACCACTGTATGCATCTGGAATTAAATGTAAAACAGTTATGGCAAACAAATAAGCCCCACTAAAAGAGAGAATCAGTTTTAATAGCTGAGATTTGTCGCTTTTTACTAAAAAGATAGTAGAACCTCCTAAAAATGCACTAAAAAATAGAATCAATACTTTCCAGACTTCCATTATAACTGTGGTTGTAGTTTTTTATAAATTTTTGATGTTAATAAGCCTATAAGTGTACCAAGTATTGCACCTGTCATAGTATCGATAGGGTAATGAACGCCTACGTAGATCTGAGAAAAGGAAATGATAAAGGCCCAAAAAAGCCCAATAGGTAGTATTGGTTTCCATCTGTGATAAAACACAAAGATAAGAAATACCGCAATGGCAAAATGGTTTGTAGCGTGGGCAGAAGGAAAGCTGTAACCACTTCCGCAAGGTACACGATGAATGATGTCGTTTACCAGAGTAATTTCATTACACGGTCTTATCCGGGCTACTAAGGGTTTGATAACTCTGGATGATACTAAATCGCCAATGGCGAAAGTAACGAGCAACATCCCGATAATATACCAGCCTTTCTTTTTATACTCAATAAAAGAGAAAACGATAATGAACAGATAGAGTGGTGCCCAAAAAAAACGGTTGCGCATCAAAGGCAATAACCAATCAAAAAATGGATTGGCAAGTCCTCTATGGATCTTAAGGAAAAGTTCTACATCAAATTGCTGTAAACTTTCTATCATGCTTTTTTGCAAATTAGTATTAACCTGTCAGACTTTGTTTCATCAAAGGCATCTAATCCGTAGCTTCCAAAGGTTGCTGTGATTTTTAATCCGCTTTTTTCAAGCATACGCTCAAAATCAGCGAGAGTAAAAGCCTGTACACGTTCTTCGAATGCATAAGGCTTACCTCTATGTTCAAAGTTAATGTGTTTGATGATCTTTCCTTCAGCAACAAATTTATTTAGATGAAACTCTATGCCTTCAATAGTCTTTGTTTCTTGATGGGTAAGGTTTTTTATGATCTTTTGTGTGTTGAAATAATCAATAACTAATGTTCCGTCAGCTTTTAGGCCTTTTCTGAAGGCTTTGATGGCATTTACATGGTCTTTTTCCGTTTCAAAATATCCGAAACTGGTAAAAAGGTTCATTGCAATGTCGAAATAATTAATGAAGCATAATTTACGCATGTCATGAACAAAGAAATGAAGGTTCTTTTGTTCGAATTGCTGTGCGTACTTAATACTTTGCTCAGATAAATCAATTCCGGTTACATCGTAACCCTTTTTATTTAGATAAATTGCATGACGTCCTCTTCCGCAAGCTATGTCTAAAATCCTTGAATCAGCCGCAGGTTTCAGATAAGCAGAAAGGTTGTCAATTAAAAACTCGGCCTCGGCATCATTACGCTGACTATAAAGTATATGATAGAAAGGAGAGTTAAACCAATATTGGAACCATTTTCGCTGCATAGAACCTGTATTTTGATGTTTTAGAAAAAAAACAAACTTAGATAAAATTGTTATCATAAAACAATTTTATCGCTAGCTCCCCGACTATTTTTTTACGAATGCGTGGTACTCCGTTAACCTGCTTTGCCTATTTTTTGTTATTTTTGGAAAAAAATAATCAACAAATTGACACTAATAAAATCTATTTCTGGAATAAGGGGGACAATCGGTGGTATTGCCGGTAATGGTTTAACCCCAATCGATATTGTAAAGTTTACTGCAGCCTATGGCTCGTGGGTAATCAGCAAGACAAATAACAAAAAAATTGTTCTTGGCCGTGATGCCAGGATCTCAGGTGAAATGGTTAATAATCTGGTTATTGGTACCCTGCAAGGTTTGGGTATTGAAGTAATCGATCTTGGTTTGTCTACCACACCGACTGTTGAAATTGCTGTTCCTATGGAAAATGCCGGTGGAGGTATCATCTTAACAGCGAGCCACAATCCAAAACAGTGGAATGCGTTGAAACTCCTTAATGAGAAAGGTGAATTTATTAGTGATGCGGATGGTAAGGATGTTTTAGAGATTGCAGAGAAATCTGAGTTTGCATTTGCTGATGTTGATGATTTGGGGAAAGTAGTTAGTAATGATACTTACCTGCAAAAACACATTGATGTGATCTTAGCTTTGCCATTGGTAGATGTTGAAGCCATAAAAGCTGCCAATTTTAAAATTGCAATTGACTGTGTTAATTCAACCGGAGGTATATTTGTGCCGGCTTTATTAAAAGCTTTAGGTGTTGAAACCGTTCATGAATTGTATTGCGAACCAAATGGTCATTTTCCGCACAACCCAGAGCCACTTCCAGAGAATTTAACGGAAATAGCTAAAGTTGTACAAAGCAAAAATGCTGACCTTGGTATCGTTGTAGATCCTGATGTTGATCGTTTATGCTTTGTTTGCGAAGATGGATCCATGTTTGGCGAAGAATATACTTTAGTTGCAGTAGCAGATTATATCCTTCAAAACACACCGGGTAACTCTGTATCTAACCTTTCTTCTACAAGAGCGCTTAGAGATGTTACTGAAAAATCGGGGGGTACATACAATGCATCAGCAGTAGGTGAGGTTAACGTGGTTAACAAAATGAAAGCTACCAATGCAATTATCGGTGGTGAAGGTAACGGTGGAATTATCTATCCTGAACTTCACTATGGTCGTGATGCTTTAGTTGGAATTGCTTTGTTTTTAACTCACCTGGCTAAATTTGGTAAATCTATTTCGCTATTGCGGAAAAGCTATCCTGAGTATTACATTTCAAAAAATAAGATCACATTAACGCCAGAAATGGACATTGATGCGTTATTGGTTAAAGTTCAGGAGAAATATAAAGATCAACCAAACAGTACAATTGATGGTTTGAAAATTGAATTTGATAAAGAATGGGTACACCTGCGCAGGTCAAATACAGAACCAATTATTCGTATCTATAGTGAGGCCGGATCTGAAACTGTAGCTGAAGGTTTGGCTACTAAAATCATCTCCGACATCAAAGAAATATTAAAACTGAGCTAATACAAAAAATGGAAAGAATTTATTTAGATAATGCTGCAACTACACCCCTGGATGCAGTAGTGATAGAGGAAATGGTTAAAGTGATGAATTCTTACTATGGTAATCCATCATCCATACATGCCCAGGGACGTGAGGTGCGCACATTAATTGAAAAGGCAAGGAAAACTGTTTCCGGACTTTTAAATGCGACACCTGCAGAGATTTTCTTTACTTCAGGAGGCACTGAGGCAGACAATACAGCTATTCGTTGTGGTATTGCTGCCTTTAATATCAAACATGCCATTACTTCTAAAATTGAGCACCATGCGGTAGAGCATACACTGAATGTACTTTTGCAGCAAGGTGTAATTGATAAGCTTAACTTTGTTAATGTAGATGCTAAAGGTAATATCGACTACGATCATCTTGAAGAACTTCTTAAAAACAATGAGCGTTCTTTTGTTTCCCTGATGCATGCAAATAATGAATTAGGAACTTTAACTGATCTGGAAAGGGTAGGTGATATTTGTGAACAATATAATGCGATCTATCATTGTGATACTGTACAAACTATGGGGCATTATGTGCATGATGTAAGAAAGCTTAAAGCTCATTTCATTGTATGCGCTGCCCATAAATTACATGGTCCTAAAGGTGTTGGTTTCCTTTATGTTAACCATACTGTAAAAATCAGTCCAATGATTTTTGGAGGAGCTCAAGAGCGTAACATGCGCGGTGGAACAGAAAATGTTTATGGTATTGTTGGTTTGGCAAAAGCTTTACAAATAGCATACGGAGAAATGGAGCAACATCAACAACACATACAGGGGTTAAAAACCTATATGATGGAAAGACTAAGCAATGAAGTGCCCGATCTCTTTTTTAATGGAGAAACAGCACCTGAGAAAAGCTTGTACACGGTTTTAAATGTTTCTTTCCCAGCTATGGATATGGCCGATATGCTTTTGTTTAATCTTGATATTAATGGGGTTTCTGCCTCTGGCGGAAGCGCTTGCTCATCAGGATCGAATATCGGATCGCATGTACTTACTGGTATAGCTGCAGATCCTAACCGCCCGTCGGTAAGGTTCTCATTTAGCAAATACAATACTAAAGCAGAGCTTGATTTTGTGGTTGAAAAAGTAAAAGAGATTGTACGTCAAAATGTGACTGCTTAATTAAATAGAGATTAAAGTATCTTTAAAAGCTCAAACATCAATTTAAGATGTTTGAGCTTTTTTGTTTAAACGGAATATTTATAAGAGTAAATAAAAAAAACTCTATCTTGCTTTACTAAAAGTAAATGCAACCAAATTAACTCGAATCTTTATATGATTACTTTGTTACCATCATCAGCTAGGGAATCTTCATTTTATTATGTTTATTTGTGTGCTAAATCGATTAAATTTGATGTTTAATATGAAACGGACCACAACATTATTATGTGCTACAGCTTTGGTGATGATCTCTGGATATCATTTAAAGGCTCAAGAAAAGGAAACCATTAAAAAAAATGGACTTACCCTTCATTTTACCAGTCAGGATCCAACATTTGACCCTGCACTAAAAAATAAAATGATCGAAACTTTCTTTAAAGTTTATCCACAACTTAGTAAAGAGTACAATAAAAAAACTGATAAGGAGGTCTATTTTGAAATAGATACTGCCTACGATGGTGTTGCAGCTACAGGAGGAGGTAAGGTAACTTATAGCTCAGCTTATTTTAAGCAATTTCCGGGAGATGTAGATGTAGTAACTCATGAAGTAATGCACATTGTCCAGAATTATGGCGATAGTAAAGGACCGGGATGGCTTACTGAAGGCATTGCAGATTACGTCCGTTATAAATTTGGAGTAGATAATGCGGGAGCAGGTTGGACACTTCCAGAGTTTAAAAGTACACACTCTTATAAAAATAGCTATAGAATAACAGCAAGATTTCTTGCTTGGTTAGAGAATCACGATAATAAAGGAATAGTTAAAAAACTAGACTCAAGTTTACGTGATCATACCTATACAAACGAAATATGGCAAAAAGAAACAGGTAAATCTTTAGATGACCTGTGGAAAGCATATTCAGAAAATCCAGCATTATAACCACACTTGATATTTTTTAAACATGATTAAACAATTTTTAACCGCCTCGTTAGTCCTGGCATCATCTGCACTTTTTGCGCAGACCGTAGGAAAAGTAACTGATCCGGTAGAATGGATCAATCCACTTATGGGTACTGAAAGTAAGCCAAGCTTATCCAATGGAAATACCTATCCTACTATAGCATTGCCATGGGGTATGAACTTTTGGACTCCACAAACTGGCAAGATGGGCGATGGATGGGCGTATACCTACGACGCTGATAAAATAAGAGGATTTAAACAAACTCACCAACCATCCCCCTGGATGAATGATTACGGTCAGTTTTCAGTAATGCCTGTAACCGGTAAAATGAGGTTCAACCAGGATGAAAGAGCGAGTTGGTTCTCTCACAAATCTGAAATTGCTAAACCCTACTATTATAGTGTTTATTTGGCTGATGCCGATGTAACTACCGAGATTACGCCCACAGAAAGAGCTGCTCAGTTTCGTTTTACTTTCCCGAAATCAAACGATTCGTACGTAGTTATTGATGCTTTTGATAAAGGTTCATACATCAAAATAATTCCAGGTGAACGTAAAGTAATTGGTTATAGCACCAGATACAGCCGCGGAAAACTTGAAAGCTTTAAAAATTACTTTGTTATTTATTTCGATAAACCTTTTACATCGGCCAATGCCTGGAAGGGAAACAGCCTTGCAAAAGATACACTTGAATTACAGAGCGATCATTCAGGTGCTATCGTAGGGTTTAAAACTGAAAAAGGAGAGCAGGTAAACATGAAAGTTGCTTCTTCATTCATCAGCTTTGAGCAGGCAGACATCAACTTAACAAGAGAATTATCAAACGATAGCTTCGAAACAACAAAACAAAAAGGAAAAGCGGTGTGGAACAAAACACTAAGCAAAATCTCTGTTGAAGGTGGAACTATTGATCAGGTTCGTACTTTTTATTCAAGTATGTACCGTACGTTGTTCTTCCCTCATAGAATGTACGAGGTAGATAAATCGAATAAAGTTGTACACTACAGTCCTTACACAGGTAAAACTATGCCAGGCTATAGATTTGCAGGTACAGGTTTCTGGGATACATTCAGAGCATTATATCCTTTCCTTAACTTAATGTACCCTGCAATTAACAAAGAAATGCAGGAGGGTTTGGTAAACGATTATAAAGAGGGTGGATGGTTACCTGAGTGGTCTAGCCCTAGCTATTCAGACTGTATGATCGGAAATAACTCTGCTTCTGTAGTTGCTGATGCTTATATTAAAGGTATGCGTGGTTACGACATCAATACATTGTGGGATGCTGTAAAACATGGTGCTAACAACGAAGGGCCGGAAGCTACAGGCCGTCGTGGTGTTAAATACTACAATGAGTTAGGTTATGTACCTTATGATGTAAAAATCAATGAAAATGCTGCAAGAACTTTGGAGTATTCTTATGATGATTTCGCGATTTATCAATTAGGTAAAGCTTTAGGTAAGCCTGCGTCTGAAATAGAAATCTATAAAAAACGCAGTATGAACTATAAAAATCTGTTCGATCCTGCTACAGGTTTAATGCGTGGTAAAAATCAAGATGGTAAATTCCAGTCTCCTTTCAACCCATTCAAATGGGGTGATGCGTTTACAGAAGGAAATAGCTGGCATTATTCATGGTCAGTATTCCAGGATATTGATGGGTTATCTAAATTAATGGGTGGTAAAGATAAATTTGTTCAGAAATTGGATTCAGTATTTACACTTCCTCCGGTATTTGATGATAGCTATTATGGTGGTGTTATCCACGAAATTCGCGAAATGCAAATTGCGAATATGGGTCAGTATGCGCATGGTAATCAGCCAATTCAGCACATGATCTATTTGTATAACTATGCAGGTGCGCCATGGAAAACTCAGTATTGGGTACGTGAAACTATGGATAGGATGTATAAAGCTACTCCTGATGGATATTGTGGAGATGAAGATAACGGACAAACTTCTGCCTGGTATGTATTCTCTGCTTTAGGGTTTTATCCTGTAACTCCAGCAGTAGATCAGTATGTAATTGGAGCTCCATTGTTTAAAAAGGTTACGCTAACGTTAGATAACGGTAAAACGATTACTATCAATGCGCCAAAAAACAGTGCAGATAACAAATACGTACAAGACTTAAAATACAATGGCAAACCATATTCTAAAAACTGGTTAAGCCACTCTACTTTATTACAAGGTGCGACTTTAGATTTTAACATGGTTGAAGCGCCGAATAAAGAAAGAGGCACTAGTGAGTCGGATTTCCCTTATTCGTTATCAACAGATACAAATAAATAAGCCTACATTAAAGTGCTGAATGAGTTCGGCACTTTAGTACATAAAAAAAGCCCGGTAAATATTTACCGGGCTTTTTAATTGGAGTATTTTTTTAGTGTTTCATCATTTTAAGGAAAGCAGCAAGTTTTGCTTTCATCATTCTGCGATCTACAATAAAATCAAGGAAACCATGTTCTAAAACGAATTCTGCAGTTTGGAAACCCTTAGGAAGATCTTTCTTTATCGTTTCTTTAATAACCCTTGGACCAGCAAAACCGATCAAAGCACCTGGTTCAGCGATGTTAATATCACCAAGCATTGCATAAGAAGCAGTTACACCACCAGTTGTTGGGTCAGTAAGTAAAGAGATATAAGGAATTTTAGCCTGACTTAACAAAGCCAATTTGGCCGAGGTTTTAGCCATTTGCATTAATGAAAATGCAGCTTCCATCATCCGTGCTCCACCAGATTTTGAGATCATTAGAAACGGAATTTTATGTTTTATTGAGTAATCAATAGATCTGGCAATTTTTTCACCAACTACTGAACCCATAGATCCGCCAATGAAACTGAAGTCCATACAAGCGACCACAAGGTCTTCACCTTCTATCTTGCCATGAGCAGCTCTAATTGCGTCCTTTAAGCCGGTTTTAGTCATGCTTTCCACCAATCTCTCGGTATAAGGCTTGCTGTCAGTAAACTTCAATGGATCTCCTGACGTCAGATTAGCGAAAAGCTCTGTAAACTTATCATCGTCAAATAATACCTGAAAATATTCCTTAGATCCTATTCTTAAGTGATAGTCACAATATTGGCAAACATATTTATTCTCAACCTGATCGGCAGTGTGTAAAGCTTTTTTACAATTTGGACACTTGTTCCATAAACCGTCTGGTGCTTCTTTTTTTTCTTCAGTAAGCGTACTAATACCTTTTTTTTCTCTCTTAAACCAAGCCATGTTATTTCTTGAAAAATGCGAGTACAAAGAAACAAAAAAAAATTAGAAGAGTTTAAGGATACTTTAGTTAAACGATTATGAGTCTGTAAATCTTCTAAAAAGTATAAAATAACACATGATAGCTTCATTACCAAGGCTAAACAATATGCTTTAATTGAAAATAATCGCCGTATTGGTTTGCCCAAAGTGATATTTTTCCTAACTTCGGCAGATATAAAATTATAAAAAATGAGTTTAAAAGGCTACAAGGGCGTAATTTACGGAGATGCCGTTCAGGAATTGTTTGAACAGGCTAAAAAACATCAATTTGCTTTGCCAGCAGTAAATGTTACCGGTACAAATACCATTAATGCAGTAATGGAAACTGCCAAAGCAGTTAATTCACCTGTTATTATTCAACTTTCTAACGGTGGAGCACAATTCTACGCAGGTAAAACATTAAATAATGATAACTTAAATGCTTGCGTATTAGGTGCAGTATCTGCAGCAAAACACGTTCATTTATTAGCTGAACATTATGGTGTTGCTGTAATATTACACACTGACCACGCTGCTAAAAAATTATTACCATGGATCGACGGATTGTTAGATCACGGTGAGAAATTCTTTGCAGAAACTGGAAAACCATTGTTTTCTTCACACATGCTTGACTTATCTGAAGAGTCTATCGAAGAGAACATGGAAATCTCTGCTAAATATTTAGCGCGTATGGCTAAATTAGGTATGACCATTGAAATCGAACTTGGTGTTACAGGTGGTGAAGAAGATGGCGTTGATAACAGCGATGTAGATAGTTCTAAATTGTATACTCAGCCTTCTGAAGTAGCTTATGCTTACGAAGAATTAAGCAAAGTGAGTGATAAATTCACTGTTGCAGCTGCCTTTGGTAATGTTCACGGTGTTTACAAACCAGGTAACGTTAAATTACAACCGGTAATTCTTAAAAACTCTCAGGATTTCATCAAAGAAAAATTCAATATTTCTGCTGAGAAACCGATCAACTTTGTATTCCATGGTGGTTCTGGTTCTTCTCAAGAAGAAATCAGAGAAGCTATTTCTTACGGAGCTATCAAAATGAATATCGATACAGATATGCAATGGGCAATGTGGGAAGGTATTTTAGATTACTATAAAGCTAATGAAGCTTATCTTCAAGCTCAAATCGGAAACCCTGATGGCGAAGATAAACCGAATAAGAAATATTATGATCCTCGTGTTTGGTTACGTAAAGGTGAAGAAGCCTTTGTTAAACGTTTAACCCAAGCATTCGAAGATTTAAACTGTAAAGACGCAAGCGATAAATTGTAATCCTTGGGTTAAAAGTTATAAAGCGCCACAGGAATTATACTTGTGGCGCTTTTTTTGTTGCATTTTAAACGTAAAATAAATCAAGGTTATGGAGGCACTTCAGGTAATTAAGGTAAACAATCCGCAAGATTTGGATAAAGTATTTGCAATTAGAAAAACCGTTTTTGTTGAAGAACAGAATTGTCCTCCGGAACTGGAATGGGAAAATGAAGATGTTTCTAAGCATTTTCTTGCATTGTTAAATAACGAGCCTTGCGGTGCATGTCGTTGGCGCAAAACCGACAACGGATACAAATTAGAACGATTTGCTGTATTGAAAAAGTTCAGAGGAAAAAGAATAGGGCAGGCCCTGGTAGCAGCAGCTTTGTCTGATTTGCCTTCTGATGCAGATTATGTCTATTTAAATGCACAGCTGGATGCAATGAGATTGTATTCAAGGTTTGGATTTGTTGCAGAAGGGGAGCAATTTGAAGAAGCCGGTATACAGCATTTTAAAATGGTTAAAAAGCACCATCACGCTTAGGATAGTAGCCTTAATACAACGGAAAAACTTTTTGTGAAAACACAAGGGCTTCCTGCCACTTATTCCTGTTTAGGTTTAATGCCTCATTCCTGCTTTCTAAGAAAGCAATAAGGTCTTCTGTGGCCATGTTGCCAGTTAAGTCGTCGGTTGCCATAGGGCAGCCTCCAAATCCTTTTAACGCACTGTCAAATCTTTTGCATCCACTTTCATAAGCGGCCTCAATTTTCTCAAAGCGAGTGTTTGGAGTGCTATGCAAATGCAAACCGATCTCTGTGTTTTCAAACCTTTTAACCAAAGCAGGCAATATCTCGCGTATTTTTTCAGGAGAAGAAACCCCTGTGGTGTCGGATAAAGAAAGAATCTTTACGCCATTTATAACCAATTCATCAGCCCACTTTTCAACTATTTCAACATTCCATTCATCCCCGTAAGGATTTCCAAAGCCCATTGACAAATAAACTACCGCAGTTTTGCCGTACTTATCACAAAGATCAAGCATCTGTTTTACTGTATCCATTGATTGCGTAATGCTGGAGTTCGTGTTTCTTTGCTGGAACGTCTCGGAAATAGAAAAAGGAAAGCCCAGATAACTAATCTCTTCATGTAAAATAGCTTCCTCAACACCGCGCAAATTAGCTACAATGGCCAAAAGTTTGGAGCGTGTAGTGCTTAAATCAAGCTTCGTTAATACTTCGCGTGTATCACGCAATTGCGGAATAGCTTTTGGAGATACAAAACTGCCGAAGTCAATAGTGTCAAATCCAACCTGCAACAGCAAATTAATATATGCCGCCTTAATGTCAGTATCTATAAAATCATGAATACCCTGCATGGCGTCGCGCGGGCACTCTATCAGTTTAATTGACTTTTGGCTCATCTTTGACAAGTTTGGGGTTCTCGGGATTAAACGGTTTGGGCATTTCAGATAAGGGCTCCGGATTTCCTCTTAAAAACGGACGGATAATAAGTCTTGTCCCCCTGTCGTAACTGAAATAGCTCCATACCCAGTTTACAAACACCACTAATTTATTTCTAAAACCAACCAGCGTCATTAGGTGGACAAACATCCAGGTAAACCAGGCAAATACTCCTTGAAACCTCACTTTATGTATATCTACAACAGCTCTGTTTCTTCCAACGGTTGCCATTGCGCCTTTATCAAAATATTTAAAAGGCTCTGTAGGCTTCTTGTTTATAATGTTGATCAGATTCTCGGCAAGTTGCTTTCCCTGCTGTATGGCAGCCGGTGCAACACCAGGATGTCCATTAGGAAGTTCTTCTGTAATCATAGCCGCAACATCTCCAATGGCATAAATATTATCATGACCGTCAATTCTGTTGATCTCATTAACTTTTACACGATTGCCACGAACCACACTTTGGGGATTTAATCCTTCAATTACTACGCCCTTTACTCCGGCCGACCAAATTACAGTAGAAGAGGGGATAATCCGCCCATCAACAAGTGTCAATTGCCTGCCGTCGTACGATTGAACCCTTGAATTGGTCATAACCGTTACGCCAAGCTCCTTTAAAAATGCCTCCGATTTCTGTTGAGCCTGAACTGACATGACTCCCAGTAATTCAGGAGAGCCCTCTATCAGATAAATATTTACTTTTCTAAGGTCTAACTCAGGATAATCATTTTTTAATACGTGCTTTTTAAGCTCAGCAATAGCTCCCGAAGTTTCTACACCGGTAGGGCCACCACCAACCACAACAAAATTCAGTAATTCTGCTTCTGCAAGTTCGTTGGTAGTAATCTGTGCCTGTTCCAGATTTTGCAGTATCAAACTCCTAAGGTTTAAAGCTTCGGGAATTGATTTCATGGGCATCGCGTTTTTCTCAATCTCTGCCTGGCCAAAAAAGTTACTGGTTGATCCGGTAGAAATTACCAGATGGTCGTATTCAAAAACACCGATGGTAGTTTCAATAACATTTTCAAGCGGCAAAACCTTTTTTACTTCAGTAACCCTAAATGTTAAGTTTTTTTGCCCTTTAAAGATTTTTCTTAACGGAAAAGCGATAGAGTCGGCCTCTAAGCCTCCGGTAGCAACCTGATACAATAATGGTTGAAAAGTATGGTAATTATGTTTATCGAGCATAATTACTTCCACATCTTGATTTCGCAGTTTTTTTGCCAGTTCGATGCCGCCAAAGCCACCGCCTACAATTACAATTCTGGGTTTGTTGCCTTTAGGAAAACGTTGCTCCATAAAAATCAATTTTGGTAAATATACATAACAAACAAAAAGGCATCCAAAAAGGATGCCTTTAATTATCATTTGTAAGTAATTACTTATTTGTTTTTACCAAGATCGATTACGATAGGTGTAGAGATACATAATGAAGAATATGTACCGATGATACGACCAATTAATAAGGCGAAGATGAATCCGCGGATACTAGCTCCACCGAAGATAAAGATGACCAACAATACAAAGAATACAGTTAATGAAGTCAAAATAGTACGACTTAAAGTACTGTTCAATGCAAAGTTGATTAATTTATTACGTTCCTCACCATGTAAATCTTCTTTACCACTTTCTGCAAGTTTCTCACGGATACGGTCAAACACAACAACTGTTTCAGTCATGGTGTAACCCATTACCGTTAAGATCGCTGCAATGAAATCCTGACCAATTTCTAAAGAGAATGGCAATACACCATCTAAAATTGTGTAGAATGAAAGTACTAAAAGCACATCATGGAACAATGCGATAACCGCACCTAAACCATAGTTTAGTTTCTTAAACCTTACCACAATATAGAAGAACATCACTAAACATGAGAATAAGATTGCTCCGTAAGCTCCGTAAACAATATCGCTCGCAATAATAGGGCCTACCTTTTCATTACTTTCAATAGTGTATTTAACACCTGTTTTTGCTAAACCTTCATGTAAAGCTTTCTCTACTAATTTATCAGCACCCTGATCCTGATCAGTGATGTGGTAAGTAGTAGTGATTTTTAATTCATTATCAGCACCAGCTGTTTTAACGATAGTTTCCGACTCAGGGAAAGATGCGTTAAGACTAGCTTTAACATCTTCAGTGTGCATTCCTTTATCGAAGTGAACGATATAAGTTCTACCACCTTTAAAGTCGATACCAAGGTTTAAACCACCATTTTTGAAGTAGAAAATGAAACCTAAAACAATAATTGCAGTAGAAATAGAGTAATAAAGTTTTCTATGACCAACAAAGTTGAAGGCAATGTTTTTAAATGCGTGGATAGTATGTTTGTTACCAAAGGTAATGTTAGATTTTTTATCTAATAGGTATTCGAAAACTAAACGAGAGATCAATACCGCACAGAATAGAGATGATAAGATACCGATACACAATGTAGTTGCGAAACCTTGAACCGGACCGCTACCGAAGATGTAAAGGATAGCACCTAATACAAATACTGTAACGTTAGAGTCAATGATAGATGACATTGCATGTTTGAAACCTTCTTTAATAGCTACCGGAGTAGGTTTACCTAAATTAAGCTCTTCTCTAACACGCTCAAAAATCAGAATGTTTGCATCCACCGATAAACCGATTACCAATACGATACCAGCAATACCAGGCAATGTTAACACTGCACCTAGTGATACCAGGATACCCATGATGAAGAATAAGTTGATTACCAATGCAAGGTTAGCAACCCATCCGGCTTTATTGTAATATAAAGCCATGAACACCAAGATTACAATAAATGCAAGCACGAACGATAATAAACCATTGTGGATAGCCGCCTCACCAAGTGAAGGACCAACAACGAATTCACCAACAATTCTAGCCGGAGCAGGAAGTTTACCTGCTTTTAAGATGTTTGCTAAATCCTGAGTATCATTAACTGTAAAGCTACCTGTGATAGAAGAAATACCGTTAGGAATTTCGTTCTGTACAGTAGGAGCAGAGTAAACAGTATTGTCTAATACAATCGCGATAGATTTTTTATTGTTTGGATCAGCAGAAGCTTCAGCTGTAATTTTTTTCCACTTTGCAGCACCCTCACCAGTCATGTACATGGTTACCTCTGGGCGACCTTTTTGATCGTAATCATGACGAGCATCACTGATTGCATCACCACCTAAATCTGGTTTACCATCAGATGATAAAGATTTGATTGCATACAATTCAAAGATTTTAGCACCACCAGATTGAGCAATGTCCATCGGTTTAACACTCCACATAAATTTGTAGCTATGAGGAATGATCGAAGCAATTTCAGGTCTTTTAAAGTAAGCGTTTACTTTAGCAGTATCTTTTTGAGCAACCCAACCAACAACTGGTCCCGGACGCAATGAAGGCTGTCCGTTTTGACCTTGGTAAGTAGGAATGTTTAAAACCGAGAATAATGGGTTAGATTTTGCTAAGTTGGCATTTTTAACACCTGCAGAATCTTTAGTATCTTTATTTTTTGCTAAACCAGCTAATTTACTTCCTGATTTAGCAGCAGTAGTATCTGTTGAAGCTTTTGCAGCTGTAGTAGTATCAGCAACTTTTAAAGTTGAAGCAAGAGTTTTGTTGATGTTTTCCAAAACTGGATAAACCTCTTCGTTGTTATAAACTTGCCAGAATTGTAATTCTGCAGAGCCTTGTAACAATTTGTGAACCCTTTCTTTGTCCTGAACACCTGGCATCTCAATAAGGATACGGTTAGTACCTTCTTGTTTTTGCATGTTAGGGCTCACTACACCGAAACCATCAATACGGCTTCTGATAATAACGAACGAACGGTCAATAGCACTAGTAGCTTCTTTTGATAAAAAGTTTTTTACTTCCGAATTGCTGGCATCAGGTTTAAGAAGTTTAGAGTTGTCTTGATTAGAAAAGAAGTCAGCTAATTTTACACCTGGAGAAAGTTTTTCGAATTCGTTAACAAATAAGTTAATGAAATCTTTTCCGCCAGCGTTCAGCTGAGTTTGAGCATTTACTAACGCTTTGTTGAAATTAGCATCATCAGTATTATTAGCTAAAGATTTAACTAATTCTGATAACGAGATTTCCATCGTTACGTTCATACCACCTTTTAAGTCTAAACCAAGGTTGATTTCTTTTTCTTTACAGAACTGGTAATTAAATCCAAAAAGAGGATAAACCGGTACTGTTGCCATCGAATCTAAATAAGCTTTTTCCTTATCCAGGTCTCCTTTAGCATAAGCTTTTGCGTCTTTTTCAACTTTAGAAGTAACAAAGTTGAATGAGAGAGAATACACACAGACGATACCTAAAAGTATCGCCATAAATTTTATAAAACCTTTACCCTGCATTTGTTTGTAATTATTAGTCTATATGCTATATATTTTTTTAACAAGTCGGCAAATCTAATTATTTTTTCAATTAATCGGCCACGTTATGAAAGTTTTTATTATAGGCCTTCAACTATTTGCTTTTAAGATTGTTTAATACCGCTCAAGTGTCGAAAATGTATAAGCTACAGCATTTTTTTCGTCTGGCTGGTAATCTTCTGAATTTATCACTTTCCAGTCCGCTTTATCAATCTCCGGAAAGAAAGTATCCGCATCGTAAGTTTGGTGAACCGTGGTGAGATGAATACGATCGGTTTTACTCATCGCGTGTTCATAAATCTGAGCACCACCCACTATAAACACTTCTTCATCCTGATCACAAAGCGCTAAAGCATCATCAAGATTTGTAACCACTTCAACGCCCTCAATGGCCAGATCAGTATTTCTTGTAATGACGATATTACGGCGGTTTGGCAACGGCCTGCCAATAGAATCATAGGTTTTTCGGCCCATGATAATGGTATGTCCATTGGTTATTTGCTTAAAATGCTTTAAATCTGCCGGTAAATGCCACAGTAACTGATTGTTTTTACCGATGGCATTATTTTGGGCAATTGCTACTACAATTGAAACGATCATACCGCTACCGCTCCTTTAATATGAGGGTGAGCATCGTAATCTTTCAATGTAAAGTCTTCAAATTTAAAATCAAGGATATTTTTAACCTCGGGATTGATTTCCATTACAGGCAGTTTTTTAGGGTCTCTGCTTAATTGCAGTTTGGCCTGCTCAATATGATTGTTATATAAATGAGCGTCGCCAAGTGTATGAATAAAATCGCCATATTCCAAACCACATACCTGCGCAACCATCATGGTAAGCAAGGCATACGAGGCAATGTTAAACGGTACACCTAAAAATATATCGGCACTGCGTTGGTAAAGCTGACAGCTCAATTTGCCATCTGCCACATAGAATTGAAAAAATGCGTGGCAGGGTGGAAGCGCCATATGCTCCACATCAGCAACATTCCATGCCGATACGATAATGCGTCTAGAATCCGGATTGTTTTTAATCGTGTTAATGATCTGTGCTATCTGATCAATATGTCCGCCATCAGGCTTAGGCCATGAGCGCCATTGCGATCCGTATACAGGGCCTAAATTGCCATCCGCATCCGCCCATTCGTCCCAAATTTTTACCCCATTATCTTTTAAATATTTAATGTTGGTATCTCCGCTTAAAAACCAGATCAGCTCATGGATGATCGACTTTAAATGCAGTTTCTTCGTGGTAACCATTGGGAAGCCTTCCTGCAAATTAAACCTCATCTGATATCCAAATACGCTGATGGTGCCAGTTCCGGTACGATCATGTTTTTGTGTGCCATGATCAAGCACATGCTGCATCAAATCTAAATATTGTTTCATCTGATTAATTAAAAAGGCTAATTGATGCAAAAGTACATATTAAATGGAATGTTTAATAAGGTATCTCTAAACCATCCACTGCATGCCATTCTACTATCGCCTTGTACGGATCTGTTTGTGCCGGTGATATAAAAGTTCCGGGGGTGATAATAGCGCCACAGATAGCGGTTGGGTTAAACTCTTTGTGGTTAATTGCGGTTTTAATACCGCTATGAAGGTAAAAATAATCGAGGTTTATACCAGCAACACATAGGCAGCCGTCTGGAACTTCAAATTTAAATTCCTGAGCTGGCATCTGAGTCTGATTGAGACTTATTTCAATCTTTTGTGCCGGGAGTTTCTTTCTGAGCGATTGGTCTAATACATACAAATTAACGAGAACGCTTATGGTACAGGTATTTGCCGAATTCGGGAACTTTAATTGAGCCGGAATTTCAAATGCTGGTAAATGTACCGTTAACTCATTTCCTGATAAGGTTGTTTGTGGCTCTACCCATAGGTTGTTGGTTATTGGTGATTTTAGGTTAAACTCAAATCCGACCAAACGATTAAAGCTGGTTTCATTAAAAATGAACTTTTGTGTATTCTTATCGTAGCAGTGCGCTAAAATGGATCTGTTCTGGTTCGTTAAGCGATTAACCATGCCGCCATCATAAAATTGGTCGGTTATTTCTGTCATGCCATAACGTATAGCTTTTGATAATGTGCTTGCAATGCCGAATAGACTGGCCGCACCTTTTGTAGCAGATGTTTGTACTATCGATGTTGGTTTGCTTTGGACAGTAGTTGATTTGTTTTTTCCTTTTTTAAATACGAGACCTCCTACCAGGCCTATGATTTGTTTTCCGTCAAATTTTGCCATAATGATTTAAATTTAATGATACATAAGTCAATCCCCGAAGAATGGGACAGTCAGTCCAGGATGATTAAATGTTGACTGCACGGTGAGTCCACATTTTTACAGTAAAAAGGTGGACTCACCGTGGACTCACTGTGGACTCAACGTGGACTGACTGTCCCATTCTTCGAGGAAAGATTTAAATATAGGTAGAATTTTGTACTTTATGAAATTAATGTGTTGTAGATCAGTTGTTTGACTCCTTGTTTGAGGTGCGTTTAGTGAATTTTTGATGAAGTACTGTTTAGAAATATTAATTTTAAGTACTACTGTTTACCTGGTGGAAAATAATGATGATTATGAAAGCAATTTTTCTTATAGCTATCTTGCTATTAAGCTTCCTGTTTGATTTACAAGCGCAGACTCAGTTAAAGGCAGGTTTTGATTTGAGTATTTACAATCCTTCGGCTAATCAATTTTTTGATCGATATCAGGATATTGATCACATTGTCATGTATAACGTAGGTGACGATGAAATTCTGGATATATATAATCAGGGACATTCAATGGCTCCTACTGAGCGATATACTTTAACTTTTGATGGTGATCTTCACCTTTTTAATAAAAAATATAAACAATTCCCACTGCCAAAGGACATGGATGCAAAATTAACGTATTTCCAGGGGATCAAAAAAATGGCAGATGTTAATACCATGTATCATTTGATGACAACACTCCAACGCGACTCCCTTAAACATCATTTCAGTTTTTATACATATACCGGAAGTGCAAAACCTAAAGTGGATCTAAGTTATTATCACCCCGTTTTTAAAGGCGATATTTTAAAACTGACGAGAAAACTTGAACAGAAATTTAAACAATGGAAGCCGATTGTTGTGACCGACTCTATTATCATCATGACCGGAATAGTGGATAAGAAAGGTGCAATTGGCAAGTTGCAGCTTATTGAGGGTAGAACTTCTGCTTACTCGAACAAAGTTTTGGATTTTATGAGTGGAGAAGTTACTTCCTGGTGGCCAAAATTTGACGGTGGCGGAAAAAGAGCATGGCAAGTCAGAATGTCCGTGCGAGTTAATAAAGATGAATCTATCAAGGTTGCAATATTGTAATTTTTGTAAGTTTGCCAGCTTAACGATAATCGCAAAATCAATGCTTGCATTTGCCAATGCCAAGATCAACCTTGGTCTGTATGTAACCGAAAAACGACCTGACGGGTATCATAACCTTGAAACAGTATTTTATCCGGTAAAAATAAATGATGTTATAGAAATTACAGATGCGGAGGAAACGACTTGTGAGATTAAAGGAATCGATATACCAGGTAGTGCTGAGGACAACATTTGCTTAAAAGCGTTTGAGTTGCTGAAAAAAGATTTTGATCTGCCTGCGCAGAAAATCACATTACTAAAAAATATTCCGGTAGGTGCTGGTTTGGGAGGCGGTTCATCGGATGCTGCTTTTCTTATCAAATTGCTTAATGATAAATTTGAATTGGGACTAACTGTTCCTCAAATGGAAGATTATGCAAGGCAATTAGGTGCCGATTGTGCATTTTTTATCAATAATAAGCCTGTTTTTGCGGAAGGAAAAGGGGATGAATTTAGTGATGTTGAGGTTGATCTTTCGGAGTATAGGATTGTGTTGGTTAAGCCGCCTGTTCATGTGTCGACGGCCGATGCTTATAGCGGAATTGTGCCTCATAACTCTGGAGTGTCATTAAAGGAGTTGATTCGTTTGCCATTGAAAGATTGGAAATCAAATTTAAATAATGATTTTGAAAGCACTGTGTTTCTGAAATATCCTGAAATTGCAGCGGTTAAAGATATGCTTTATCATGAGGGAGCAATATTTGCTGCTATGAGCGGGAGTGGTTCGTCGGTTTTTGCAATATTTGAAAACGAGGTTCAATTACCTGAATTGGAAAAGAACAACAAAGTGTTTTATAACATCTAGTGAGGTGGGTATTGTCGCCTTTAAAAAGATAAAATTTACAAGTTAAAAAGATAGTTACAAATGGAAATCAACCTGATACGTAAGAACAAAAAGTTTAATTTTGAAGCTCAAAACCCAAGCGGTCAAACGGTGGAGTTGGATGCTAAACCTGAAATTGGTGGAGAAGGTAAGGGGTTTAGGCCAATGGAGATGCTCTTAGTCGGTCTGGGTGGCTGCAGCGGAATTGATGTTGTAAACGTGTTGACCAAGCAAAAAGAGCCGCTTGATGATGTTAAAATAAATATCAAAGCTACTCGTAAGGATCAGGAGATGCCACCAATATTTGATGTAATTACCATTCACTTTGATCTTTATGGAGCGTTAAATGTTCAGAAAGTAGAGCGAGCATTAGCTTTAACTTTCGAAAAGTATTGCTCGGTGTCGAATATTTTGGAGCGTTCGGCTACGCTTAATTTCACTTACAAAATTCATCAATAAGAAAAAATATTGTCATGCCGGCGCACGCCGGCATGATTCTTTTAGCTGATATACTCGCGATCCTCATCGCTCAGCGTATTTTTATGATCTCCGGATTTAATCGGTGTGTCAACTCTGTCATAAGTGCTCACGGTAGTTTTCGGTCTGCCGGCCCAGTAGCCAAGTATGAAGCCCACAAAAGTACATACGCCCACTACCAACAGTTTAGAGATGTCTTTCTTTACAAAAATGAAGTTAAATTCTACGGCCTCTGTGTTGATCATTAAAAAAATGGTAATTATGGCTGTGAATGCGATAATGAAAATGGTTTTGGTTTTCATGACTTAAAAGCTATAGTTTAAAATTAATTCTAATATAGGATTTTGGTTATACACTTTGTTTACAAAGACACATCTTACACCCAGGTCAAAAACTGGTTGATACCGTAGCAGGTTCATACTACTACGCAATTCGAAACCAAAAGTTTTAGGTTCTGCTAAATTTGTGTCACTTCCAATATTCTCGTAATGACAAAACATTCCCGCCCTCAGGTTTCTGATGTAAGCAAGGGGACCAATCTCTGCGTCGGGAAAAATGATGGGGAAGCGGTAGTTGAAAAGTAACGTGTTTCGGAGTATACTTTTTGCCCGGATGTTGTTGTAGCCGTAAACGGTGTTGATTTCCTGATCGTATTTTCTGATACCCGATGTGTTTTGATAATTGAAGTTGGCCAGGAATGAATGATTTTTTAGCAAACCGGGGAAATACAGAAATCCTTCGAAAGCAAACAGCTTGCCGCTAAGGTTATCATCAAACGGTTGGTGCATGTAAGAAATCCTAAGTATTTGTGCCCATTTTGGTGCAATGTCTCTTGGGGCCTGGGCGGTGCTGTGGTTAAAAGTGAAATTGTACTCCATCGGGAAAACCAATTTGTTGATGAAGGTGCTTGGCAGATTTTCCGGTTGGTATCTTTGGGTGTAACTGGTAAGGGCATTAAACGAAAAGCTGTAACTGTCATTTAGCGCGTTTAAGCTGATTGGAACGGAAGCACGGAGTTGGATGTTGTTTTCTCTCCAATCGCCCTGCAGAACGCCTGATTTTGCGTTGTAGAAGGATCTTCTGGGGCGGTTCCGGTAGGTGGCTTGTATGATGGGGTAAAAGCTTTTTAGGGTAAAGCCTGCGTTGTATTCAAATTTTTTAAGATCGCGGTAATAATCTACTCCTGTGAAAAAACTGAACGTGTTGAGTAGATTGTCTGAATTTAGTTGCAACCCGCCACGGTATTCGTTTTCGATTAGTGGAATTAGACTATGCACGTTGAACAGGTTTGCTAGTGCACTGTAGGGTTTGGAAGTGTAGGTGCTGTCGGGGATGTTGTTGAAAACGCTTGTGGTGTTCTCTTGTTTTTGAACTGCCTCGTCAAAATAAACGAAATTATTTTTGCCAACGGATTTTGGGGATAATGGTATTTCTGAAATTTGATAGCCGGTTAATTGGTAGTTGTTGAAAACGATGGCTGCTGTGCTGTCGGCTTGCGTTGGATTAAAGGCACCGTATTTAGAGGCGCTCAGAGCGCTTATCTTTTTTGAAACGGTATCTATGTTGTAAATGTTGTCGATTCCGTTGTAGTGAGCGTTAAAAGCTATCCCTCGATTAATGTAGATCGGTCTGCTTATCTGCTGTTGTGTTTCCTTTATCAGTTGTTCTGTTTTCTCCTCTTTGTCAGTTACCCATAGTGTTTTTCCTTTTTCGCTTACGCTGATGTAGGTGATAAGATTTGCGGTTGAGTTGTAAGAGGGAGTTTGGAGGATCAGGTCTTCGGGATTTGGAATGGTAGTTAGGGTTGCGCCGGTTTCTGCGTCAAGCTCTATCAGGTTGCACTTGTTGCTAAGGTCAATCTTTACCGCGACTATTTTTTTTCCGTCAACTGAAATGGAAGGAGAGAAGATTCTGCTTCGTATGGTTAGTTTTTTCTGCTTCCCGGTTTTTAGGTTGTAACTGCAGATGACACTGTAGCTGCGTTGGCGGTACCTTGGGTCGTAACGAATCTCGTCCCAAACAATAATTCCGTTGGCGTAGCTGAACCAGGGTTGTTCCTGGTAACCAATGCTCAGTAGCTTGGTCTCATTTTTTGCGCTGTCGATGATTGTGAAATGTGCGGTCTCTGCTTTGCTTTGTTTGAGTGTCAGAATTCGGCCATCTTTAATTTTTACGGGAAGGAAGTAGTTGGTGGCAAATTTGGATTCGCTGTTTAGGCTGGGATAATTTTCGGTTGTTGATTTTTCATCTTGAGCGGACCATTCCTGCTTCAAAATTTCAGTGGTATGATTATACCATTTTTGGGTTCCCAGTTTGGTGAACTTTTTTAAGCTGTTGGAAAAGGGGTAGGGTCTGACCGGTCTTTTGCGAATATCGGTAAGCAGACTATCGAAAATATTTTTCCCAAATTCCTTTCTGATGTTCGAAGCCATCAGGTACCCGAGTTGGTAGTATCCGGGAGTGATGTCTTTTTCTGATCCGAAGCTTGCTTTGCTGTAGGAGAATTTCCTGCCTTCGAGCAGGCTGGTTCGGTAAGCCATGATCCATGAAGGCTGTCTGCCGCGGCCGGCATTTGTAAGTGCAGTTTCGATGGTTACTGCATCGCCTTCAAAAAACCAAAGTGGTATGCTAACTCCGAACCAGGCGAAGTAAACATACTCGGGAAAAGGGTAGGCTTTTCCACCGGTTAATTTGTCGTATTGGGCAACGTGTCGGAGCTCATGAACGGCCAGGTTATTTAGCCAATCCTGACTGTCGAATTGCTGCGGTGGGGTGGTGTAAAATTCAGACTTTTTTGGGGCGAGTTGGACGAAGCCATTTGCGATCACTCCGCGGTTTTGAAGGACCAGTGGGAGGGTGGTTTTTTGCCTTCCCAGACTGCCGCCAACATGAGGGTAAATGTAGCCGAGTGTATTGGCCATTCTTTGTGCTTCTTTTTCAAGTTCGCTCGGAAAGATGATCTTAAACCCCGAAGCGTTTATTTGTCGCCATTTTACACTAAGTGGGTTTTGTTCTCCTCCGAAAATCTGAGCAAAAGCACTATGTGAAATTATACTTAATGTTATTGCTATTATTGATTTGAATATCAGGTGTTTAATCTCTTTATTTCGCGTCATTTATTAGTTTTGCTAAAATAATTAGTATTATCAATTTTTTATTGGTTATTATTGGTGATCTTTTAATTTATTTAATGTTATTTAAATTACTGATATTTAAATAGATATATTAATATGTTTAAAGTGCAGTTATTCTGATTTTTGTGAACTTTTAGCAGAGAAATGGTGGATTTTTGATTTCTGGAGCTAATTAATTTCAGGTTGTCGGAATCTGCTGTTAAGATACACTAATTACGGCTAAAATGCAACAAAATTTCTGCGCTAAAATTTGGTGGTGTATACGGAAATGATAAAACTACTGCTTTAAAATGCTGAAGAAATGTGCGGTATTTAAGAAGAAATAGACTGAGTTTGGGGCTTGGATTTGGTGGGAAATTACTCTCCTCCCCCTCCCCTTTGAAGGGGTGAATTACTAGTTTAAATTCTTTCTTTTTTTGTAGATCGGGTATAGGAAAACTGAGCCTAAAATGAGGGTGGCTCCGAGGTAAAATCCGGTAGACATTGCCTCTTTAGTTCCGAAGAAAATGAAGGCCAAAATGATGCCGTATACAGGCTCGAGATTGGTGATGAGCGCTACCCTGAAAGCCGACAAAGTACGCATCACCGACACGCCGGCAACATAGGCCAGGGCGGTGCAAATGGTACCTAAAATGGTCAGGTAAATCCAGTCGGTAACACTCAAATTGAATGCCTCGGTAAGGAGGCTTTTGTCGAATATGCGATACAGTGTGATCCAGAAAAAGGCGCCTGAGATCTCATAAAATCCAATGATTTTATGGTCGCTTTTTTGAACTAATGTGGAGTTTATGGTGGCAAATAAACTAGATGCAAGGGCTGAGGTAAGTCCGAAAATGATGCCTAAAGTGTACTTAGATTCAAATTTAAAGATAAGATATATGCCTGTGATGATGATTAAACCTACGATGACATCTGGTATCAGGATGCGCTGTTTCTTGATTAGAGGCTCTAAAATGGCCGTAAAGAGAGTGAATGAGGAGAGGCATACAAGCGTTACAGACACTGTTGAAACCTTAATGGCATGGAAGAATAATATCCAATGTATAGCTACGATACTGCCCGTAAAAAAGAACTGTAAAAACAGCTTTTTAGTTACTTTAATGCTGGTTTTGGTAACAATAAAGTAGATGAAAAGGGTAATGCTGGCTATCATTACTCTGTACCATACCATTTGTACCGCATCAATAGATATTAATGCACCCAGGATGCCTGTAAAGCCCCATATAAACACAGTAAAATGTAAGATTAAAAGGTTTTTGGTTACAGATGTTTCTGATGTAACCGGGGACATTATTTAGGAGCTTTTCTCAATAAATAATAGCCTAACAAACCAAAAAACAGGGTTGGGGCGAGTACTGCAAATAACGGAGAAGCGCCTCCTTTTAAGGAGAACATTTTGGCAAATTGGTTCATTACAATATAGCCAAAGCTCAATAATATGCCTATTCCCAGAGGTAAACCAACACCTCCACGTACCTTCCGAGATGATAACGCTACGCCAATTAAGGTTAAAACGAAGGCCGAAAGTGGGTGTAGGTAGCGTTTGTATTGTTCAAATAGCAGATCGTTCCAAATTCCGGTTCCTCTGGTCTTTTCTTTTCTGATTTTTTCTGATAACTCTTTGTTACTCAGGTTTTCAAAGATGTTGTCGTAGGCCGAGAAATCATCTGGTCTCATGTCCAGTACGGTATCTTTTGGTTTAACCAATTCCCTGACAAAAGTTTCTTTTAAGCCATTGATATACCTTACTGAGTAGTTGGTGAGCCTCCATGATCTTTTCAAAGAATCATACTGTATTTCCTCTGCAACAAGCTTTTTTGTAAGTACATCACCTTTAAAATTATCAAGTGAGAACCTTGATCCTTTCTTTGTTTTGTTGTCAAAACTATCCATATAGATGTAGGTGTTCGCATCTAATTTCATATGGATATTGTTCTTGCTTGGTGATGCATTCTTCTTTACATAGGTGTTTTCGAAGCTGTTTTTAAGCTGATTTGTATAGGGTAAAATGTAAAGATTTGAAGCAAGGTTTACGGAGAATATGATAAATGCTGATACAAAATAGGGTAAAAGGAAGCGGTTAAAGCTAACTCCTCCACTTAGAATAGGCACAATTTCGGTCTGATCAGCCATCTTTGCCGTAAAGAAAATTACGGCGATAAAATTAATCAGGGGCGAGAGCATATTAACGTAAAAGGGGATAGAACCTGCATAATACAGGGTTACAACCTGCCAAAAGGTAAGGTTTGCGCTTAAAAAGTCATCCAGTTTCTCCGACAAGTCAAAAATAATGATGATCACCACAAATAAGGTCAGGGTATACAGAAATGTACCCAGATATTTACTGATAATGTACCAGTCGATGATTTTAATCCTGTCTTTGAAGAAACTCATTTACAATTTATTCCCTAAGATAGTCACCATTTTGTTTTTCCATGCATAAAACTCACCTGCAATGATTTTTTCGCGGGCTTGTTTAACCAACCACAGGTAAAAATGTAGATTGTGTAGGGTAGCTATTTGTGCGCCTAGCATCTCTTTTGAGTGCATCAGGTGCCTTAAATAGGCTTTGGAGTAAACTTGGTCTGCATGTAGATCGCTATCGGCTTCAATTGGAGAGAAGTCGTTTGCCCACTTCTTGTTGCCTATATTAATGATGCCATTTTTAGTGAAAAGCATGCCATTTCTGGCGTTTCTTGTAGGCATTACGCAATCAAACATATCTACTCCTAACGCAATATTCTCTAAAATATTGATAGGCGTACCTACACCCATTAAATAACGAGGTTTTTCGTATGGTAAAATATCACATACAATTTCGGTCATTCCGTACATTTCTTCAGCAGGTTCGCCAACAGATAAACCACCTATTGCATTACCCTCGCGGTCCATAGACGCAATAAATTCTGCCGATTTTTTCCTTAAATCTTTATAAACTGAACCCTGTACGATAGGGAAAAGGGTTTGATTGAAGCCATATTTTGGCGCTGTAGAGTCGAATCTTTCACAGCAGCGCTTTAACCAGCGGTGGGTCATGTGAATAGATGAAGCTGCATATTTATAATCGCATGGGTATGGTGTGCACTCATCAAAAGCCATAATGATATCTGCCCCGATGGTACGCTGTATATCCATTGCATATTCTGGTGTAAACAAGTGTTTTGAACCGTCTATATGCGAGCGAAAGGTAACTCCTTCTTCTTTGATTTTTCTTACTTTGCTCAAAGAATATACCTGATAACCACCGCTATCTGTTAAAATAGGACGGTCCCAACCAATAAATTTATGTAATCCGCCGGCTTGCTCCAGTACGTCTAGTCCTGGTCTAAGGTATAAATGGTAGGTGTTTCCAAGAATTATTTTGGCATCGATATCGTCTTTAAGCTCTCTCTGGTGTACTGCTTTAACTGTTCCTGCGGTACCTACGGGCATGAAAATTGGAGTTTGTATCTCTCCGTGATCTGTTGTAACTGTCCCCGCTCTCGCTTTCGAATGTATATCTTTTGCCTCTAAACTAAACTTCATCTGTGTATGTTTATCGATTTTTTATACCTATAATATATGTGTTTAAAAAATCTGGGCAAAAGTAGCAAAAAACCAGCTATTTACGGTCTAAATTTTTTATCAACATAAATGCGCATTACAGATTAAAAATGAGAAATTTGCCGGTTACAAAAATACATCGTGGAATTAACCTTAATTGAGAGTTGCCTGCTCGGCGCTTTAATCTTTTGCTTTTTAGTACAGCTATATTTTAGTCTCTTTGTTCACTTAAAACTAGCTTTAGTTAAAATAGATCCTCTTCCTGAAACCGGTAGAAGACCATTAAGCGTTGTGGTTTGTGCCAGAAATGAGGTGAATAACCTTACAGAGTATCTTCCATCGGTTCTTGAACAGAATTATCCTGATTATGAGGTTGTTGTTGTGAATGATAGATCATGGGATGGGACACGCGAATTATTGGAATCATTTCAGAAACAGTATAAGCATTTAAAAGTTGTTCAGGTAAATGAAGGCGAAAAGTTTATTGCAGGGAAGAAATTTGCAGTGACTATGGGTATTAAAGCGGCTTCCAATGAGTGGCTGGTTTTTACTGATGCCGATTGTTTACCAGCTTCACAGGACTGGTTATTAGGTATGCAGCAACCGGAAGATGATAGCGTAGATATTCTTTTAGGGTACTCACCTTATATGAAAAAGAGAGGGATATTGAACGCTTTAATTCGTTTCGAGACTTTTTTTACAGCGGTGAATTACCTTTCATTTGCGTTAAAAGGTATGCCTTATATGGGCGTTGGCCGAAATATGGCGTATAAGAAATCGTTGTTTTTTAAGAGTAAGGGCTTCGCGGCGCACATGCATACTCCTTCTGGTGATGACGATTTATTTGTGAATGCGCATGCCACTAAGAACAATACAGCGATTTCTATCAATAAAGATGCTCATGTTTGGAGCGAACCCAATATTAGTTTTGGTGCTTATCTGAGACAAAAGAAAAGACATTTTGGTGCTGGTAAGCTGTATAAAGGGAAGCACAAGTTCATTTTGTCTTCGCAGATTATCATTCAATTCCTGTTTTATGCTTTCTTTACAGCATTATTGTTTTTTAAAGCTACCTTGTATATCGCATTAGGAGTTTTTGCTTTGAGTATTATAATAAGGTGTTTTGTTTATCCTCGCCTTTTAAAGCGGTTAAGCTATGGTAATTTGAGCTTCTGGTTTCCCATTTTGGATATTCTATTGTTCATGTTTCTAGTGTTTAACGGCATTGTGTCTATATTTGTTAAAAAAGTCCAGTGGAAATAAAGTCTACTCTAATACAGAAATATTTTAAAGAGCTAACTGATCAGCAGATAGCTCAGTTCGATCAATTGTACGAATTGTATAGTTTCTGGAACTCCCAGATCAATGTAATTTCAAGAAAAGACATTGATGAATTGTACGAACGACATATTCTTCATTCACTTGGAATTGCCAAATTCTGCACTTTTAAAGCAGGAGAGCGGGTATTGGATGTTGGTACAGGAGGTGGTTTCCCTGGAATTCCTTTGGCTATTCTTTTCCCTGAAACTCAGTTTCATCTGGTAGATTCTATCGGTAAAAAGATTAAAGTAGTTACTGAAGTAGCTTCAGCTTTGGGTTTAACGAACGTTAAGGCCAGTCATTTAAGGGCTGAACAGATCGCTGATAAGTACGATTTTGTGGTTTCGAGAGCGGTTACCAGGCTTATAGATTTTTACCCTTGGGTAAAAGGTAAGTTTAATAAGGATTCAAAAAATGCCATTGCTAACGGTATATTATATTTAAAGGGTGGTGATTTGACAGAAGAGATTTCTGAATCACGACTAAAAGCGGAATTGTATCCGCTTTCAGCCTACTTTGAAGAAGAGTTTTTTGAAACCAAATACGTGGTTTACATACCTCAGTAAGGTTTAGTTGGTAGGCTTAGCCTCGAAAGTAACTGTGCCCTCGACTAGTTTAATGACACCGTCTCGTGCTGCTTCACCATATTTTGCAATTGCTGCAGCATTATTTTTTGATGTTACATTTACTGATTTGGCAGTAAAGCTCACATGCTTATCTTTTTGCTGCTTTACTATTTCTCCATCATTAATAATTAAAGGGTTCTCTCCTATGTTAGCAATCGTCCTATATTGATTCTTCTGAGAATTCGTATTAGTTTGCTCGTTATTTAATGTTTTAGCTGGTTCAACTGGGGGAGGTGGGGGTGGCACAGGTTTATCTGGTGTAACGATTGGTGGCGGGAACTTTACTCCTTTAAGCGATTTAGACTTTTTTGGGGCTGCCGGTGCATCGGGTTTGACAATAGGCGGAGGGAATTTAATATTATCCACATTTTTTTTGCGTTTTCTAATAGGAGGCGCATCCGGTGTTACAATTGGAGGAGGGAATTTTACTGTTTTAGCTTTTGGTCCCGATTTGATCTTAACAGCTTTTATTTCAGTTGATTTTTTCTTAGACGTATCCTGTTTTACGGATTGATTTGACTCGTATTTCTCCGGATACAGGTCTATCATTGCATAATCTTTAGTAAACGCCATGGTGGACATGCAAAGCATTCCTCCGGCAATTGGCAGTGCAAACAGGAGTTTGAGCCTCGCTCTTCCTGCTGATCTTTCTTTGTTTAACATGTTAATTCTCCTTTTTAATATTGATTGATTGAATATTTGATTGGTAAGCTGATTAGGAATTATGCCGAAGGAGTTCTGTATCAGAAACATAGCGTATTCATGTTTCTGGATTTCTGTGTCTGTTGTTATTCCATCGGCAATGTACTCATGCAATAGTTTAATGTCCTTTTTAATGAAGTAGGTAATTGGATTGAACCAAGCCATAATCTGAATGATCTCGAAAAAGATAATATCTAAGCTGTGCTTTTGCTGTATATGTACCATTTCATGCTTAAGAATGGCATTTTTCTTATCTATTGAAGGGTTCATAAATAATAGATTGAAAAAAGAAAAAGCGGTAGAGGAACCCGGGAGCTCAACATATATTATGCTTCCTTTGCGTCTTTTTGGTGCCTTAACTGATAATAAAATAATTCTATAAATATTAATTAGAAGCCGGATGCTAAATAATGCGACAATAGCCGAATAACCTACAATGAGTAAATTATTGTCAGTAAAGAGCCAATCTAAGCCGCTTTTAGTATCTGGTTCAGATAGTTTTATGGTAAATAGAAGGGCTGAAGTGCTATCATTTTGCTGATTATTTAAAAGGTTATTGAGGTAGCCTACCTGCAAAAGTGGTATAATGAAAGCCGCGATACTGGTTACAATGAGGTAGCCTCTATTTAAAGAATAGAAGGTTTCCCTATGTAAAAACAAACGGTAAAACCCGTAAAACGCAGCTAAATATAGGTTAGCCTCCAGCAGATAGTACAACCAGTTCATCATTTCTTGTTTTTAAGTTTTTCAGCAAGTTGGATCAATTCATCAAGCTCGTCCATGTCCATGTTTTTCTCTTTTACAAGGAATGATACGAGGCTCTGGTAGGAGTTCTCGAAGTAATTGTTCATTACTTTATCAAATGCGAAGTGTTTGTATTGCTCCTCAGTTATTATAGGGAAGTAGATATGGGTATTGCCAACGGCTTTATGGTCAATAAATCCTTTACCCTCTAATACCCTGATTACTGTTGATACCGTATTGTATGCTGGTTTTGGTGGGGTCATTTTATCTATTACTTCCTTCACCAAGCCCTCTTTTATTTCCCATAAAATTAGCATTACCTGTTCTTCCGCTTTTGTCAGTTCTCTCATTACGTAATATCTATTGTTGTTAATTAAAGTTACTACTATTTTTATAGTTTGCAAACTATTTTTGTAGTTTGTTTTTAATGCATTGATTTATAGTTGTTTATTTTGATTTGTTGGTTGGTGGCTAAATAAATATATAATTTAGCCCATGAGTTTAATTTACAAAATCGGCCTCACATTGATTAAGAGTGTAGGGCATGTAACAGCCAAAAGCTTACTTGAGCATTTCGGTAGCGCTGAGGCTATATTTAAAGCAAGTAAAAAGGAATTACTCCAAATTTCAGGAATAGGGCCTGTTACGGCTGATCAGATTCTGACCAATGACGCTTTAAAAATTGCTGAAGTGCAATTGAAATTTATCAAAAAGCATAAGGTTGAAGTATTGTTTTATACCGATGATAATTATCCTAAAAGGCTAAAACACTGTATTGATGCACCAGTATTGTTATATTATAAAGGGACTGCAGATCTTAACCACAGTAGAATTATCAGTGTAGTCGGTACCAGAAAGGCGACTGAATACGGTAGGGAACTGTGTAAGCAACTGGCGGTAACCTTAGCTGATTATGATGTAATTGTAGTTAGCGGACTTGCGTACGGCATTGATATAGCAGCGCATAAGGAAAGTCTGTATCAAAATATTCCGACTATTGGTATTCTTGCCCATGGACTGGATAGGATTTATCCTTCTTTGCATCAGCCGACCGCGCAAAAAATGGTGCTAAATGGCGGTTTGTTAACTGAATTTCCATTATATACCAACCCTGATAAGGAGAATTTTCCGAAACGAAACCGCATTATTGCCGGACTTGCAGATGCCACAATAGTAGTGGAGGCGACAGCCAAAGGAGGTGCTTTAATTACGGCAGATATTGCAAATTCGTACAATAGGGATGTTTATGCTTTTCCGGGCAGGACAACAGATGTGAGCTCTGAGGGCTGTAATTTCCTGATTAAAACGAATAGGGCAGCGTTGATTAATCATGCAAAGGACCTGGCTTATTACCTTGGATGGGATGAAGTAGCGTCGAAAGGAACTCAACAAACCCAATTGTTGATAGGGCTTTCTAATGAAGAACAGAGAATTGTAGACCTATTACAGGTATCTGCTATAAGGATTGATGAATTGGCCATACTATCTGGAATCCCCCAGAGTAAGCTTGCTATGCATTTGTTAAGCCTTGAAATGCAAGGGATTCTGATTTCTTTGCCGGGTAAGTTGTATAAATTGAGTGGCTAAGGTTCGGTGTTTACCTATATATTTAATTGTTTGTTAGTCTATTGGAGTACTAGATTAAAATAATATACTGTGTAATTCGTTATTTCAATATTAAATTATGAATATCTATTTATAAATAAAATTCCAATCTTCAATCTGTATTTTTGTGTCATGTGGTACAACAATATTTTAGAAACCATTGGTAATACACCATTGGTAAAATTGAATAACATTACGAAGGATATTCCTGCTACGATATTGGCTAAAATTGAGACAACCAACCCGGGGAACTCAATAAGATCGTATGGCGGTGAAAATGATAGAAGACGCTGAAAAAAGTGGCAAACTGAAACCAGGCGGAACTATTATAGAAGGAACCTCCGGCAATACCGGTATGGGACTAGCTATGGCTGCCATTATTAAAGGTTATAAATGTATTTTTACGACTACTGATAAGCAATCAAAAGAAAAGGTAGACGCATTACGCGCCTTTGGTGCTGAGGTAATTGTATGTCCAACTAACGTTGAACCAGAGGATCCAAGATCTTATTATTCAGTATCTACACGTTTGGAACGTGAGGTTCCTAACTCATGGAAGCCCAATCAGTATGATAATTTATCTAACTCCCAGGCGCACTACGAGCAAACCGGGCCAGAGATTTGGGCACAAACAGAAGGGAGAATTACCCATTTGGTAGTAGGAGTTGGTACTGGGGGTACTATTTCTGGGACTGGAAAATACCTTAAAGAACAGAATCCTAACATTAAAGTATGGGGTATTGATACTTATGGTTCCGTTTTTAAGAAGTATAAAGAAACCGGAATTTTTGATAAAAATGAGATCTATCCTTATATCACTGAGGGTATTGGAGAAGATTTTTTGCCAAAGAATGTAGATTTTGATGTAATAGATCTTTTTGAAAAGGTAACCGATAAAGATGCTGCTTTGATGACACGTGATATAGCTCGTAAAGAAGGGATTTTTGTGGGTAATTCAGCAGGTTCTGCGGTTGCGGGATTGCTACAGTTGAAAGATAAATTGAAACCCGAAGATGTTGTAGTAATCATATTTCATGACCATGGCAGCAGGTACATGGGTAAAATGTATAACGAAGATTGGCTACGAGAGCGTGGTTTCTTAAAAGATGAGAAACTTACTGCTGCTACAATTATCGATAAAAAAGACAAAACTGAGATTGTAACTATTGATTGTGAAAAGACTATTCTTGAGGCAATTAACACAATGCATATGTTAAATATCTCTCAGATTCCGGTTACTCAAAAAGAAATGGTTGTGGGTAAGTTGGCTGAGAGTGATATCTTAAAGGCTTTAATGGAAAACCCTTCATTGAAATCAGCTAAGGTTCAGGAGATTATGTCATCTGGTTTCCCTTTTGTTGACCTCAACACATCAATTGACAGGATTTCTGCGTTAATAAATAAAGAGAACAGTGCAGTATTGGTTGAAACTGAAGGGGGTAAGATTGAAATTATCACTCAGTATGATATTATTAATGCTATTTCTGCTTAAATAAGCAACCGAGACAAAAACCACTATACAACAAAAAAGCCCCAATTTGGGGCTTTTTTGTTTATGATACATTATGCTAAACAGCATAATAATGGTTTTTAATGTGATGGAGCAGAAGCTTCGATGCGCGTAATTTGTGCACCTAATGCACGTAAGCGAATGTCAATATCTTGATAACCACGTTCAATTTGCTCTATATTAAAGATGGTAGATTTTCCTTCAGCAGATAAAGCAGCGATTAATAAAGAAACCCCGGCACGTATATCGGGAGAGGTCATACTAATACCTCTAAGCTTATATTTCTTGTCAATACCGTTAACTGTTGCTCTGTGTGGATCGCAAAGAATAATCTGAGCACCCATATCAATCAGTTTATCCACAAAAAATAGTCTGCTTTCAAACATTTTCTGGTGAATAAGTAAGTTTCCTCTTGCTTGTGTAGCTACAACTAACACAATACTTAAAAGATCTGGAGTAAAGCCAGGCCATGGAGAATCGGCAATGGTAAGCATTGAGCCATCTATAAACGACTCAATAACATAGTGTTTTTGAGAAGGAATAAAGATATCGTCGCCTCTTAATTCAAATTTGATACCCAGTTTTCTGAATACATCAGGGATTACACCAAGCTCAGAATAACACACGTTTTTAATGGTGATCTCCGATTCAGTCATTGCTGCCAACCCTATGAATGAACCTATTTCAATCATATCAGGAAGCATTCTGTGTTCAGTACCACCTAGTTTTTCAACTCCTTCAATAGTAAGGAGATTAGAACCAACGCCGGTGATTTTTGCACCCATGCGGTTTAGCATTTTACAAAGCTGTTGTAAATATGGCTCACATGCAGCGTTATATATGGTTGTAATACCTTTAGCAAGTACAGCAGCCATAACGATATTAGCTGTGCCGGTTACTGATGCCTCGTCTAATAATATATATGCACCTTGAAGGTTTGTTGCATCTACATTAAAGAACTCTTTTTTAGAGTCATAGACAAATTTAGCGCCTAATTTTTCAAAGCCTAAAAAGTGAGTGTCTAATCTTCTTCTGCCTATTTTATCACCTCCTGGTTTAGGGATTGCGGCAGTTCCAAAGCGGCCTAAAAGTGGACCAACTATCATGATAGAACCTCTTAAACCACCACCTTTAGCTTTAAAGGTATCGGATAAGAAGAATTTAAGGTCAATATTTTTAGCTTCAAAGGTGTAAGTATCTTTTGATAAGCGTTCTATGGTTACACCCATGTCGCCTAACAATTCAATAAGCTTATTTACATCTTTGATGTCTGGAATATTACTGATAGTAATTTTCTGATCTGTTAATAGAACAGCGGCAATGATCTGTAATGCCTCATTTTTTGCTCCCTGAGGGTGAATTTCACCCTTTAACTTCTTTCCACCAATTATTTCAAATGCGTTCATACTACTATTAAGGATCTAAATTTTAAAACTGGAAAGGATTAATGCTTCTGTTTAGGATTATTGTTACGCTGCTGACGGTTGTTATTGTTTTGTCTGCCTTTATTATTGTTGTTATTTTGTCTTCCACGGTTGTTGTTATTAGAAGGTCTGGTAACAACAGGTTTAAATTCAACTTTATTTAGGTTAATATTTTCGTCCAGTTCAAGTTGACCAGCAGATAGTTCACGTAAATTTTTGAAAATGGTTTCATCAGCTACACTATCTTTATTCCAGGTAACGTAAGCCATTTTCATAAAGTTTGCTATGCCTTGTACCATTGCCGCTCTGCGTTCCGGTTCATCAACAGCTTTAGCTTTTTCAATCATTACTTCAACAGTTTTGCCGTAATGTTTGTATTTAATTTTTTGTTGAGGATAACCAATATGGCCAGGTTTTATTAATGCGGCCTCAGGAGTAGGCTTAGGATATGGGCTATCCACATCTATCTTATAACCAGATATGATGTGCAAATGATCCCACAGTTTATGTTTAAAGTCGGCAACATCACGCAAATGAGGATTTAAGAATCCCATTAGGTCAATTACTGCCTGTGCATATTTATTACGTTCTTCACGATCTGGTAATTCAATAATGTACTTAACCATGTTTTGTACATTTCGGCCATATTCGGCCAGAATTAATTCGTTTCTTGTGGTATTATAGTCGAAATTCATTTAATTTATTTCTATGCAGTAGTCGTTCAGGAATAACGGCTAAATGTCAATTTTTATATAATTCTTGTTAGGATTATTTATAAGCGTTATGATTCTGTCTAAGTTACTACAGATTTAGCAAATATATATCTTATTTAACAATTCGCAATTTAGCAAATTTTAACAATAACTGCTTATTACCCAGTCCCTGAAAAAATACTGTCGCTTTTACATCAGGTAAAGTGCCTTCTAAACTCACTATTTTACCGAAACCAAATTTCTCATGCTCTACATCCATGCCATTTTGGAACAGGTTAGCTGCATCCGGAGCAAAACCAGGAGTAGGTACGTGCGCCTTTGGTAGTAATGAAGTCGTTTTTGGTCTTGCAGGAGGGGTGCTGGTAGTAGCAGATCCCGAGCCAGAGCTAGACATTGCAGGTTTTGGTTTACTAAAACTATCTCTTTGCTGAGTCCAGCTTTTACGCTCGCCATCAAAACTGTCTTGTCCTAAGCTGCTTTTAGCTGGCTTAACTACTTCAATTTCTAAGTAGCGGGAATTGATTTCATTAATGAAACGACTTGGTTCACAGTTTGTTAGTGTTCCCCAGCGATATCTTGAAGTAGCATAGGTTAAAGTTAGTTTTTTCTCCGCCCTTGTTACTGCGACATAAAATAAGCGTCTCTCTTCTTCCAGATCGGTACGTGAGTTTAAGCTCATCTGTGAAGGGAAAAGATTTTCTTCTAGACCTACAACAAATACATTTTTAAACTCTAGTCCTTTTGCAGAGTGTATTGTCATTAAAGAAACGGTGTCTTTATCCTTTTCGTCTTGTCTGTCGTCATTGGTTAGCAATGCAATATCCTGCATGAAAATAGCCAGACTTCTGTCTTCAATGTCTTCACGCTCAGCGAATTCTTTAACACCGTTTAGTAATTCCTGAATGTTTTCATATCTGCTACGTCCTTCAATACTATCGTCGGTATGCAGTTCTTTTAAAATCCCTGAATGTTGCGCAATGTATAGTGCAGTTTCGTAAGCATCCAGTTTCTTTGCTTCAGCTGAAAAGCTTTGTATCAGCATTGCAAAATCATTCAGCTGATTTGCTATTCTACCTTCTATATACTGTTGAGGGTTACATACTACCTGCCACATGGTAATATCATGTTTGTCGGCGGCAACGATGATTTTCTCAACGGTAGTATCTCCAAGTCCGCGACGAGGGTAATTGATTACTCTTTTTATAGCCTCTTCATCACTAGGATTAAAGGTTAATCTGAAATAGGCAATTAAATCTTTTATCTCTTTACGTTGATAGAAGGAAAGACCTCCATATATTTTATAAGGGACATTCAGCTTTCTTAAGCCTTCCTCCATGGCCCTCGATTGGGCATTTGTTCTATATAGGATAGCAAAGTCATGAAATTTTAGACCATTGGTACTGCGATCCTGAATAATAGCTTCAGCAACTAGTTTACCTTCTTCATTGTCTGTAAATGCACGCTGAACTTTGATTCTATCACCGGCTTCATTATCAGAAAATACGTTCTTTTCTAATTGATTTTTATTGTTTGCAATGATGCTATTGGCTACTTCAACAATATTTTGAGTAGAGCGGTAGTTTTGCTCTAGCTTATAAACTTGCAGTTCAGGATAATCACGTTCAAAGTTTAAGATGTTCTGGATGTTTGCACCCCTGAAGGCATAAATACTTTGCGCATCATCACCCACAACACAGATATTCTGATAGGCTGCAGCCAGTTTTTTAACAATAGTATACTGAGAAAAGTTAGTATCCTGGTACTCATCCACCATCAGGTACTTAAATTTCTGCTGGTATTTATTTAATACGTCGGGATGGTTTTTAAGTAGAACATTGGTTTTGAATAGTAAATCATCAAAATCCATTGCTCCGGCTTTAAAGCATCGTTTGGTATAGGTTTCGTAAATTGACCCCATCATTGGGCGTTTATTGCTTACATCTTCAGCTTGAATTTCAGCGCTTTGAAGATACTCAGAGTAAGAAACAAGGTTGTTCTTAGCAGACGAGATTCTACCATAAACGAAATTTGCATTATACAATTTATCGTCAAGTTGCATCTCTTTTAATATCGACCTGATCAGACTTTTACTGTCGTCCGTATCGTATATGGTAAAGTTTGATGGATAGCCGATTTTTTCCGCTTCAACCCTTAATATTTTAGAAAACACAGAGTGAAAAGTACCCATCCAAATGTTTTTTGCTTCCGGACCAACCACTTTCATGATCCTTTCGCGCATATCTTTGGATGCCTTATTGGTAAAGGTAAGTACCAGGATATTAAAAGGATCTACACCCTTTTCAATCAAATGAGCTACTCTATATGTAATTACACGTGTTTTTCCCGAACCGGCACCTGCAACTATCATTGCCGGGCCTTGTGTGTTTTCTACTGCTGCGCGTTGTTGGGGGTTTAAACCTGCTAAATAATCCAAAATCCGTTCCTGTTCTGCTTTGAGGGTATAATACTTAAGAAATTAATCTTTTTAGGTTACAAATCTACATTTTTTAGCAGTTGTTTCAAAAAGTATCTGGTACTGTTTTATGGCGATAGACAAAAGCTAAATGGATAATGTTTGATTACATCCAATCCTTTTTGGAGACCTCGATTTTATAGGTCCAATAATTTACCAGACTTTTAATGTGGGTGTAATTCCCGTATTTGAAATGAATTACACCAGCTGCAGTGTGGATGATCAAATGACCCACATCTGCAGCCTTATGCCAAAAATACTGTTTGGCGGTTATGGCCTGGATCTTATAAGGTTCAATAATTTCATGTTCAACATCCCAAATGCCACTTCTTTTAATGATGAAATTCTCATCAACATACAATCTGTGGCGTCTGAATTCGAAGTACAGCATTGCAGCAACTACTATTGTGTAAGGTATTATTAGTAGTAAGTAATTTCTTAAAATGGGAAGGGCATAAGTACTTAGTAATACAAATACTGCTATTGGAAATACAATCCAGATCATGGTTTGTAAAAAAATGAATCGGTAATTTGGCTTTAGTTCGGCACCGTTTATAGGAACCCGACCAAGGATCATATTTAAAACCTCATCACGCTCGAACTCATTGCAACCAGGGATTTCAATATCCGATTTTTTACTATCCTCTTTATCCGCAGAATCAAAAGAAGCCTGCTTAATTTTCATGTTCAGCAGATCGAACTTCTTTTGGAAATAGTTCTGGCTATAGGCGCTTAATTGTACTTTATTAGGGGTTAATAGTATGTTTTTATGGGTAAACAAGCCAGAGCTAATGGCAAGCGCCCTTTTCTGCTTAATGATCTTGAAGTTGAAATACTTTATAAATGTCCTTATAATATTAGTGCCTAAAATGATGATTATGGCAAATACAGCAAGAAAACACATGGAGAAAAGAGTGACTCCCTTGCTGAGCATCTGAGTAAACTGTTCTCGCTCAATTTCTAAAGCATCGGTATAATCCTTAAATAGCTGAAGTGTTCCAAATATAAAACCGGTTAATAGCAATAAGCTGGCGCCATAATTAGAGGTGATACCAATTTTAAGCAAGGTATTCGTGCTTAATTTAAGAAAAGGGGAAGTGTTTTCAATAATCTGGTCTTCCGTATTGGCATTTATAGTTTCTTCTTCTGCTAGTTCCCGACTTAGTAATTTTTGCTTTAGTATGGTTGCTGTGGCATGATCTATTGCTTTAATACTTGCTTCTTTCTTTTCGCTTCCAGCGGTATCAATTTCCAGACTATACACTCCAACTACCTGCTGCAATAGATTCTGATTTATATTAACCTGTTGAATCTTATTAAGTTGAATAGTTAGGGATGTTTTACTGAAAATGCCGCTATTGATGATAAATTCCTGTTTCTTTTCATCCAGAAAAAAGGTGAATTTTTGATAGCTGAAATAGGCATACAATGCAAGGACAATGGTTAGCAGGCATAGCGAAACAATAAGAATCATCGCTAGATGCCCCGAATCTTTTGATTTAACTATAATCAGGATAAGTGGAAGCGCCAAAGCTCTTACCATTTTTTGAAAGCTATTGGCAAACATGATGATAATGCCTGATGCTGATTGCTTTCGAGGTTCAGAAAAATCGTATTCCTTGTTAATTGCTTCGGACATCGTTAATCAGCTTCATTTATTTGCTTCATGAGTAATTCTTTAATGCTTTTGGCATTCTCGATTTCAATTCCGGGAATATGTAAGCTGCCCGAGCTTCCACCAGCGGTGAAAATTCTTAATTCGCCCAATCCATATATCCTGGAAAACAAGCCTTCATCTAAAGCAATATGTTGTATTCTGGAGAAGGGGACTACAGTGGTGGATAGGGCTATGATTCCACTGGTGTACATAATGTCTTTTTCCCTAACTGCAAATCCCCTTTTTTTAAGACTGGCACGGTAAAGAATTATCATTAACAAGGCAAAAACAACATAAATTCCAAGTATTATATATAGGTATGCCCTTATATCAGCATTAAATATTAACGCTGCTGTAACCCCTAAACCAACAATTAGTAAAAAGAGAAAGATGTTGATCAGCATTACATTCCAGTACTTCTTGCTTAGGGAATTTAGCGGTACTTCTTCATACTTCGGCAATGATCCGGTGTCTAATGTTTCATTGGTAAATTCCTTCATTCCTGCGTTTTTGATATGCTGAACGAAGTTAAGGAATTATTTGGCTAGAGTAGTATAGATCTCTTTTACATGTATAATAATCTTGGCCAGAAGTATTTTCAATAAATTTTAAAAAATATTTGCGTATTTGTAACGGAATAGTTACCTTTATCATGAGAGCGTTAATTTAAGGGGGTAAGTCTTAGGATTTATCCCTTTTCTTTTTGCTACCATTCCTCAGTCAGCAGCCCAAACTCTAAAATAGCATACCGTGAATACCACCAACTGGTATAATTTAATTAGTTTTGCTACCACAAAATAAGGACTAAATAATGGCTTATTTTTCTACAAAATAGCATAAAAGTGCTTTAAACTAACTTAAGAAAAATTCGTAAAAACTAATTTGTTATGCAAGAAATCAAAAAATATGTTGAAGAAAACAAGCAACGCTTTTTAGATGAGTTGTTTGAATTGTTACGTTTCCCATCGGTTAGTGCCGATCCAAAATATAAAGGAGATGTACTGAAAACTGCTGATTATGTTGCTCAAAAGCTTAAAGATGCTGGTGCCGACAAAGTAGAGGTTTGTGAAACAGCAGGCTATCCAATCGTTTACGGTGAGAAAATTGTTGATGAAAGTCTTCCTACAGTATTAATTTATGGGCACTATGATGTGCAACCGGCTGATCCATTGGAATTATGGAAAACTCCTCCATTTGAGCCTACTATACGCGATGGAAAGATCTATGCTCGTGGTGCTTGTGATGATAAAGGTCAGTTTTACATGCATGTAAAAGCTTTTGAATTGATGATGAAAACCAATACGCTGGCATGTAATGTTAAATTCATGATTGAGGGAGAGGAAGAAGTTGGTTCAGCAAATCTTGGCATTTTTGTAAATGCTAATGTAGAGCGGTTAAAAGCCGATGTGGTGTTGATTTCTGATACCTCAATGATTAGCATGGAAAACCCTTCAATTGAAACGGGCTTACGTGGTTTAGCTTATATGGAAGTTGAAGTTGTTGGTCCTAACCGTGACTTACACTCGGGTGTGTATGGTGGAGCTGTAGCAAATCCAATTACTATATTGTGTAAAATGATTGCTTCATTACATGACGAAAACAATCACATTACCATACCTGCTTTTTATGATAAAGTAGTTGAGCTCACTGATGAAGAGAAGAGTGCTTTAAATTCTGCTCCATTTGATTTGCAAGAATATAAAAAAGACCTTGAAATTGATGCTGAGTGGGGAGAGAAAGGTTATTCTACATTAGAACGTACCGGAACCAGACCTACTTTAGAGGTAAATGGAATTTGGGGTGGTTATATAGGAGAGGGTGCTAAAACTGTACTTCCTTCAAAAGCTAACGCTAAAATTTCTATGCGTTTGGTGCCTCACCAGAGTTCTGATGAAATAGCGGAGATCTTTACCAAGCATTTTGAAAGCATTGCTCCTGATTATGTTAAGGTTAAAGTTACTGCGCATCATGGCGGTGAGCCGGTAGTAACTCCTACTGATAGTGTAGCTTATCGTGCCGCCGAGCAGGCCATTGTTGATTCTTTCGGTAAAAAACCGATCCCTACACGTGGTGGTGGAAGTATTCCTATTGTAGCGTTGTTTGAAAGTGCGTTAGGTATTAAATCTGTGCTTTTTGGCTTTGGTTTGGATAGCGATGCGCTACACTCGCCAAATGAGAAATATGATATTTATAACTATTACAAAGGAATTGAAACATTGCCTTTGTTTCATAAGTATTTTGCGGAATTGAGTAAAGGGTAGTTACCTTTTGACTTCGGTCCACTTATTAAATAAAAACACCAATATTCCTTCTCTCCTCACAGCAGTGAAAAACTGCTGCACATGTCGATCAGGAACATTGGTGTTTTTATTTATAGTGCTACATTAAGTATTTTTATTACCACTTTACATGGTATCTTTCGTGACAATAACAATTAGTCCTTTTCTGGCACTTTCATTGTATTCAGTAACAGCCTTGTCTCCCTTAAATACAAGAATCGTTTTTGGACCTCTTGGATATATAACCTTATCAAGTTTAAGCCCATTTTTGGTTTTTTTGTAACTTGCCTCCTTACCATCAACAAGAATTACAGGGTCTGTAAGCGGAGTTCCAGCTATGTAGTTCACAATTTTTCCAGCTTCTTCTTTTGTCTCATCCTGAGCGATAAACATTGGCAGTTGTTTGGTATAGCCACCAAATAGCATGTTTGCTATACTCTTTAATAATTCTTTATCGCTTGGATATTTATCCTCGTTTCCCGAGTAGATGTAGCCTTTATAGAAGTTATAGATGCCTTTTTCCAGGGAGACTGTATCATCAAATTTGTTGAGATAAGTCAAATAATCGTCCTGCCATTCAAAATTATCAGATTCTAATATTTTAAAATTACTCGCTTTCTTATTCTCATTAACCTCAAAGGATATAATGATCATGCCCTCTTTGAAGTTTTGGCCAGTCCCTTCCTTTTTGAAATTGTGGGTATAATCACTCAGGTTAATCGGAATATCTTGGCGCTGAGATTTTAACTCCGTGACAGGTGAAATATTCTTTTTTTCCTTCTTATTTTTCACCTTAATCTCAGAATTAGGTTCTGTTTCGCGCTTTAAGTTTCCTATTGGATTGAGGTCGGTTCTAGAGTAGCTTGTAACGCCAGGGACTACCTTCTCGGTAATCTCAGTGATGATTTTTGCTTCGGCACCGGTGGCCGATGAAAAAATAACCATACCTGCAAAAAGAGGTACTGAGAGCCCATACTTCAGTATGGCAACCTTGCGAGATTTTGTTTTGTGTAACATAATGATTCTCCTTTTTAATAATGATTGATTATAAAAACTATTGGTTAATTGCTGTGGTTGGGTATCAAAAACATTGGAAACCAGCAAGAGCGCATATGCTGATTTACTTTCCAATGTTGAGGCGGCAGTTTCGTCTGCAATAAATTCATGTATATTTTTAATAGCATTTCTATAGAGGTAGGCGATAGGGTTGAACCAGTTCATGGCTGTAAAAAGCTCAAAGAAAATCACATCCGCGGAGTGCCATTGTTTTGCATGCACCAGCTCATGTTTCATGATGGTTTCCTGGCCTTCTAACTTGTTATCTACGGAAATCGTATTAAAAAAGCTAAATGCCTGACCCTTATTATCTCGTTTTAAAATTTGGTTTAGTAGATAGAGTTTTCTTAAAAAATTAAGCACAAACACCACGGTCACTAAACCGTAGATTATCCAAAACCATTCTGCAGAAGTTAGAGGAGATTCTTCTACTTTAAGTGTTGCTATAGTAGTGGTGGTTTGAGATATTGTAACCACAGCTTCTATGTTTTGAGCTAATTGCTGTACCTTTTCAGTAACAAACAGTTCCTTTATCCAATCTGCACGCGAAAGCGGTATGAAAAGAGCGAGTGCAGCTGAGCCAACCAAATAGAAACGGTTTAGCCTAAAGAAAGTCTCATTACGAAGCAATACAAGATAAAAAAGATAAAAGAGGAGCAGGTAGAGATTTACCTGCAAAAGGTAGGTTAAGGCGTTCATTTTTGGTTCTTTTTAAGGTCTTCAATTAGTTTTAGTATTTCATCAGCTTCTTTTAAGTCTACCTTTTCTTGTTTTAGAAAGAAAGAAAACATCTTTTCAACAGAATTGCCGAAATAGCTATTCAATAATTTGCCTGTAGCAAATTCCTTATAATCATCTATACTGATAATAGGGAAGTACCGATGAGTAGTGCCGAATGCCTCATGATTTACAAAACCCTTGCCTTCTAATATTCTGATAATTGTAGATACCGTTGTGGTTGCGGGCTTAGGATCTGGAAGGTGTTCTATTACATCCTTTACAAAAGCTTGTTTCAGTTCCCATAGCACTTGCATGATCTGTTCTTCTGCCTTGGTCAATTCTTTCATCATTTGGGCTGGTATAAATATAATTGGTTAACATTTATTTTAATCCTAATTCAATGTGTTAAAGCATAGTGGGTTAGAATATTAATCTAATATAGAACTAATATTTTAGTTGCGCAACTAAAATATTAGTTTCTTCAAATATTTTTTTTCCACTATCTAAAACTGGCTATATAATGTATTTTTGCAGCATCATGCCGCCAGCACAAAGAAAAACACCTGTTTCGCAAAAGACATCCATTCCCCGAAAAACTACTATACCGCGTAAAAAAGCTGCTCCAAGAAAAAAGCAAGTGAAGAAAAAGCCCTGGTCTATGCAGGTTAAGTTCTTGATTGTGGCTGTACTGCTTGTTCTGCTGTCTCCTTTTTATTACGCCTATATTATTAAAGGGTTTACCTCATCATGGAGATGGTTAAAGGATTTGGGGGAGGATCCGGCTTATCGTACTTATAGGAGCTTTAATATCCGGATACCAAAGAATTACAATATACATGGTATAGATGTTTCTTATTATCAGGGTAAAATTGATTGGAAAAGGGTTAAGGCGATGGAAGAAGATGATGTGCGTGTCCACTTTGCATTTATAAAGGCTACAGAAGGAATGCTTAGCGTTGATCCTTATTTTCAAAGAAACTGGCGTGAAGCTGCCAAGGTAGGCATCGTTTGTGGAGCATATCATTTTTTCAGGCCGCAGAAATCCGGCAGTTGGCAGGCTAAGTTCTTTCTGCAAACTGTAAAATTTGAAGCCGGTGATCTTCCACCGGTTGTGGATATTGAACAATTAAACGGAACTTCTCCTGCTAATATGAGAGCTCAATTAAAGGAGTTTGTTTCTTATGTAGAAAAGAAAGAACAAGTTAAACCTATTATTTATACCGGTTTGTCATTTTACAACGACTACCTTAAAGGGTATTTTGATGATTATCCTCTATGGATTGCGCATTATCACCAACCTAAGCTTAAAGTCAATGATACCACTAAATGGTTCTTTTGGCAGCATTCTGATAAGGCCAGAATCTCAGGTATTAATCATGCGGTGGATTTTAATGTTTTTAAAGGAGACAGTACCACTTTTGCACAAATGTTAATTAAATAAACTCTTTTTTGAGAATATTTAGACCTCATTTGAATCATAAAGAAAAATAAGTGGAGATATAAAAATATATTGAATCATTATTTCTAATATTACTAAAAATTAGTTTTAAATATTGGGATATGCAGGAGCTGGTGATTCGCATTCGGGAAAATGAGGACGAATCTGCATTTAATGAACTTTATGAGGGTTATGCACATAAGTTTTTCCAATTCGCACAATCATTTGTGGGGGAGCGAGAGATTGCCGAAGAAATTGTAAATGATGTATTGGTAAAGCTTTGGATGGAGCGTAATAAAAACCTGCACATTAAAAATATGCAGGTTTATCTTTATGCATCCATCAAAAATGGCTGTTTAAATCATTTACGTAGTGTATCTTCAAAAAAAAATAATGAAATAAAGGTAACTGAAGCCTATTATTTCCATCTGTCAATAGATCCATCTCAAATCCTGATTAGTAAAGAACTATCTGATAACATGCTAAAGGCTATCAATGAACTGCCTGCCAGATGCAAACTCATTTTTAAAATGGTAAAGGAAGATGATCTCTCTTGTAAAGAGGTGGCGACTATCCTTGGGCTATCTGACAAAACCGTTTTTGCACAGTTATCTATTGCACTTAAGAAATTGGACTCCGCAATTCATAGTAAATAGACATTTAAGTAGTGTCACGGGGTAGTCAGCACGCGGTTCTGTTCATCTCTGGCGCCGTTCCTGTCCCTAAGCCTTTTGTTATCCTTTGCATTTTTACTGATCTTGTAACTGAAGGATAGCATTACCGTCCTGCTATCCTTGCGATTTTTATAAATGGCATCCGATCCTGCTACATTTATGATTTTTCCACGGGTAATTGCTGAATAAAACAAATCGCTGCTGCTGATACCAATTGAGCCATTTCCTTTGAACAATTGTTGTTTAATACCGGCACGCCATGCCATTATTCCCTTAGTTGTATTCTGTCCTGAAAATGATCTGCCTCCCCAGTTCATAACCAGTTCTGCTGTGCAGCTTTTGCTGATTGCAAAACGATTGAACCAGTTGAATGAATAGGCAAAAAATGTGGTGTCTATACGTTTATCATCCAAAAGTACGTTCATATGAATCCTTTCGGGGTTTACAGAAAAATCAGCATTCCACCATTTAAATGCATCTTTATTATAGGTAACCATTAGTCCTGTAATTTGCAGTTTACCGGTATTTTCCGGGCGCTTCACATACACATCATTCATCGGCCTAATTACCGATCCGCTAATGTTGGACAAGTCGGAGTAATATAGTATGGTGTTCAGCTGCTCTTTGAATACATGTGTCAGCTCAAATGTATTTGTAAAATCAGGTTTTAAAAATGGATTTCCTACTACTTGATTGTAGCGTTGTACCAGCGAAAGGAAGGGATTAAGACGGTCATAGCCCGGGCGCCCAATTCGTCTGCCATAGCTGAAAAAAAACTGATTGGCGTTTGTGGTGTCTGGTTTAAAAGAAATAAACAGAGTAGGGAAAGCATTTAGATAACTTCGGCGGAAGGAAGAGTCGGCAGCCATAGCATTTCCAAGCTGGTGCCCATTGGATTGTGTGTGTTCGGCTCTTATGCCTGCCTTTATCCCAAACCTGCCAAATTCTTTAAACCCTTCCAAATAAGTAGCTGAGATCGTTTCCTTGTAAAAAAATTGGTTGCTGCGGTTGTAGTCAACTTGCTCGGCCTGCGCTTCACCCGTAAAATAACTAGCTTTGTTGTCTGTGCTAACCTTGCTGATTTTTAGCCCCATGTTTAGCTTGATCCTATTTTTTAGCGGTATGGCTAAATCTGTTTTGGCCGAATAGATATTGATTTGTCTTGGTAGGGTGCCCCGTATCCTTTCTTTGTTCAACAATTCATTCTGTGGAGTAAATGTGTGGTTACTAAATATCTGGTCAATTTGCGTATGGTATTGGCCATAATCCAGATCCATACTCAGTTCTGTGCCTAATGAATCAAATTGGTGTACCATATTCAAATTCATCAGTTGGTTTCGGAATTTATTATTGGCGTCATTTGCCGAGAAGATTGAAGAATCCAGCTGATGAACAGCATTAAAAATCCTGTTTCGGTTTTCTCCCCGTTCAGTTACGGAATTCCTGGTTGCGTTCACTATAAACCCAATAGTGGTCTTCTTGTTGAGGTAATAATCCGCACCAAGTTTGATATTCCCATTATTTTGGGTATAAACGATTTCGCTTTCCTGATCTAATGTTGTCGTGGGTATTCCATCAGTGTTCAGAAAACGCCTGAGGGATGAGGCGTTTTGGAAGTCTATGGGACTACCAGCTCCGGCATTAGCAAAAAGGTTTAGTTTACCCACCCTATAATTCATATTTAAAGAGCCGTTTGCTTTCCGATAAACCCCTGTTCCCACATTACCGGATAGTGATGCATTATATCCGGGTTGTTTGTTCTTTTTGGTGATGATATTGATGACTCCACCACTGCCCGCTGCATCATATTTGGCAGGCGGATTGGGCATTAACTCAATTTTGTCCAGCAAGTCGGTAGGCAGAGACTTAAGATAAGCCGCAAGGTCTGATCCGGATAGGTAAGTCGGTTTGCCATCCACATAAATCGTTGCACCTTTGCCCATCAGGTTAACGTTCCCATCATCGTTTACCCGCAGTCCGGGCAAACGTCCTAGCAAATCCAAAGCATCAGTTCCTGCAGTGCTAACGAAACCAGAAACGTTGACTATTGTCCGGTCTATTTTTCGTTCTATCATTTTTTTTCTGGTATTGATGATGACCTCTTTTAGTAGTTTCGTTTTAGCAACCGTGTCCTTTTTCAATGTATCACTCTGTGCTTTTTTGTCTTGTGCCTTTGTGGTAAGAACCCCGATAAACAGGAGGAGGATAAAGTATTTTTTCATAGCTAATTTGATATGGTTATGCAGTCCAAATTACTTTTGGTGAGGTGTCGTAAAGAGTTTAATCGTTAAACCCCCAAATCACCTCGATCAACGCCTGAAAATTCACAGTTTATTTTTTAGTAAATAATGTAGTTTTGAGTTATGAAGAAAAAGACAGGGATACTGGTAATTGCTTTCCTGGTGTTTTACAGTATGATACATCTTGGGTGGTATCTGCCAGATCTTTATAACGGCAAATTTAGCCTGGTAGATGAGCGGAGTTATGATGTGCGTTTGGCCAGTCTAATGGTGGATGTAATCCTGTCTTTTCTGTTTGTCTGGAGTACTTACTATGCTTTAAATCTCTTCTATCCCGGAAGAAGGTACTTGCTAATGGCAGTTGCCTTGATCACTGCTTTCATCTCCTGCTTCATCATCAGTTATATAGGTTCCAGATGGTTTTCGGCGGAGCATATCCGCTTGTCGCAGTTTTTCAGGGGGCAAATCTTGTACAGCGCCTTCTATGTTGTTTTTGCTATGGTGTTTTATTTTGTACAATATGCGCAGTTTAAGGAATTACGGGAACGGGAGCTGGCTGTTCAAAACCGGGATTCGTCGCTGGCTTTTCTCCGCTCACAAATTAACCCTCATTTTCTGTTCAATAACCTTAATAATATCTATTCACTAGTCTATCATCAATCAGATCAATCCCTGGCAGCTATTTCCGGCTTATCTGAATTACTGCGATATATGCTGTATGATACCAGCGAGACAATTAGCCTGGAAAAGGATGTCCATTATCTGGAAAAATACATTGAATTAGAACAATTGCGATTTGAAAAGCCATGTAAACTCAACTTTAACTATACTAGTGCCTCTTCGGTTCAATTGCCTCCATTCTTGCTCATCCCTTTTATAGAAAATGCATTTAAGCACGGAGACATTGCTATTGACCATGCCTGGCTGGATATCAATATTAGTACTACGCCTGATCACGAGGTGGTTTTTAGCTGTACTAATGATGTTGGTGTAAAACATAAGGATCATGTCGGTGGAATCGGGATTGAAAACGTCCGTAAACGTCTGGAGTTACTTTATCCCGGCAATCACCGTTTGGATATTGAAGATGAGGGTAATACCTTTAAGGTTGAATTGAAATTGGGTGCATATGAAAACCGTTAACTCCATATCCTGCGTTGTTGTAGACGATGAATTTCCAGCGGTGAAGTTGCTGGCAGACTATGTGCAAAGAAGTAGCGGACTTGAGTTGTTGCTCAAAACAACTTCTGCATTGGAGGCACTCAGTTTCATCAATGACAATAAGGTCGACCTGGTTTTTATGGATGTACAAATGCCTGAACTTAGTGGCATGGAGTTGATAAATGTTATTAAAATCTCGGGCACCAAAGTCATCCTTACGACGGCCTATACAGATTACGCGGTGGCAGGATATGAGCAAGATGTGGTAGATTATCTGCTTAAACCCATTACTTTTGAGCGCTTCCTGATGTCGGTCAATAAAGCCCGAGCGCGCATATCCAATGAAAAAGCAATCACGATGCAAGGTCAGGTATCAATCCCCTTATACATTTTTTTAAAAACGGAATACCGTATCCAAAAGGTTTCTCTGGCTTCAATTCAATATATTGAAGGGCTTGGGGATTACATTAACCTACATACTACGACCGGAAAAATTCTATCACTGGAGCGTATGAAGAATATAGAAGAAACTCTCCCTCCAGGTTTTCTTCGGATTCATAAGTCTTATATTATCAATATCGACCAAATTGACTTTATAGAAAAAGGTCGCATTATCATCAATAAAGAATACCTTCCTATTGGCGACTCTTATAAAGAGAAAGTAAAACATCATTTAGGTTTATAGTTGTAGCGGAGAAAAAATATTTTTATTTCTTTTAGGAATATCGATATACTCAGGTGTCTTTACCTTAGAACACTATTTATACATATGATAAAATCCAGGTTTATTGAATTAATGGCTAAAAGCATGTCTAAGTCTGCCACAGTAGAAGAATTAGATGAGCTAGAAGTTTTTTTTGTTCATTTCCCGGAATATAGAAAGATGCAGGCTTTTACGGATGCATTAACAACAGAGGAAAAACAATCAGATACTTTAGTTAAGCAAAAGGTGATTCATAAAAAGATTGATGGCCTTTGGGATAGGATCAGAGTAGAAGAAAGTACTGTAATGCCTGTTAAAGAGGCAAAGATAATGCCTTTGATGTATTGGAAATGGATAGCTGCGGTATTGGTTGTGGGCATCTTAACTGTATTCTTCTACGGAAGAAAGCCTGCCGTTCCAAATCAGTTTGCAGGTTCAGAAATGCATCGGATCGATGTTCCTTTTGGGAAAACCAAAGAATTGAAATTGTCGGACGGTACAAAAGTTAAATTGAATGCCGGAAGTACATTTGTTTATCCGGAAGTGTTTTCAGCAACAAGCAGGGAGGTTAGTCTTAAAGGGGAAGGTTTTTTTCAAGTAGAAAAAAATCCGAAAAGGCCGTTCCTGGTACATACAGAAAAGTTTATTGTAAAGGTATTGGGTACTGTATTTAATGTTAAGGCTTATTCAACAGATAAAAAGACAGAAACCACATTGCTTAGTGGGAAAATTTTGGTTGAATTAAATGATAAGCCTGAAAAGAAGATTGTCATGCTGCCCAATGAAAAACTCACTATTGCAAATGACTTAGATCATGGCGCAAAGACTAATACAAAAGAAGCTGTATTGGAATATCAACTGGAAAGATTATCAGAAGCCAATACGCAGGATGTTAAAGAGATCGCCTGGTTAAGCAATAAAATGATTTTTACGAATGAGAATTTTGAAGAGGTTGCTAAACAGATAGAAAGGCGGTTTGATGTGAAAGTGGCATTTGACGATGAAACCTTGAAAAAAGAGGAGATCAGTGGGGTGTTCGAAGAAGAATCATTGGAACAGGCACTCTCATTGATAAAAATGACTACACCATTCAAGTTTAGAAAAGACAAGGGAGTAATCCATCTCTCTGCACCATAAACGCTAATAATTAACCAATAATAAAAAACCAAATTAAACTAAAAATGAAGAAATTTTATCTGACCGATTCCTGAAGATCCGCAAATAAATAAGGGAAGAATTGCAGTTCTTCCCCTTAAAAATCCGGATTTAATTCACAAGAGTAAGCGTTGTAAATGAACTTACTCTATCCTTTAATTTTCAAAAACAAATGTAATGAAAAAGATTACAAAAGCTTTTGCGTGGCTTTATATGCAACCACCTTTTAAAATAATTTTGCTAATGAAAGGAGCATTATTACTAATTATGTTCACCTGTTTACAGGTTTCGGCGAATGTTTACTCTCAGGAGAAGTTTTCACTTGATTTAAAACAGACAGAAGTAAGCAGCATTCTTACAAAAATTCAAAAACAAAGTAACTATCGTTTTTTTTACAATTATTCCAGCATAAAAAAGTTGGGCAAGGTAAATCTACAGGTAAAAGATGCGAGCATCCAGGCAGTTCTGGAAGCACTAATGGGCGATAAATTGCCTTATAAAATAGCAGATGACCATGTGGTCATCATCTATGAGGCCGGTACGCCTGGGGTTCAGGTTCCTATAAAAGGTAAAGTTGTTGATTCAAAAGGAGAAACCCTTATAGGAGTTAGTGTTAAATTACAGGGAACCAACATTGGTGCTACAACCGATGTGAACGGCGAGTTTGTAATTAATGCTCCTGAAAATGGGGTGTTGGAATTCAGCTATGTTGGCTATGAAAAGCAGATTGTTCAGTTAGCAGGAAAAGCCAACCTGACCATTACTATGGTTGAAACCAACTCTAATTTAGATGAGATAGTAGTTGTAGGTTATGGTACCTCTAAAAAAATAGATGTAACCGGATCAATAGCCAGTATTAAAGGCAGTGATATTCAGAACTTACCTGTAAGCACAGTAGCACAGGCATTAGATGGAAGAGCAACAGGTGTTAGTATTGTGCGTAATGATGGATCACCTGGGGCAGCTCCAAGTATTCGTATTAGAGGTACAGGTACGATAAATGATGCCAACCCTTTGGTGGTAATTGATGGAGTTCCTTCAGGAAATCCGGATGCATTAAGTGACGTGAATCCTAATGATATCGCTTCAATCGAGATATTAAAAGATGCATCTTCCAGTGCTATTTATGGTACAAGAGCTGCGAACGGGGTAGTTTTAGTAACCACAAAGAGAGGTAACTATAGTCAGAAACTATCTACTTCTATCAATGCATATACTGGGATTTCTAACTCTACTAAGTACATTGATTTGCTTACAGCTCCTGATTTATATAAACTTAAAAGAGAAAGATATACAAATGATGGAATTCCCCTTGAACAGCCATGGGATAATGATTACTATGCTACCCAGCGTACGGATTGGCAGAAAGCTATTTTAGGCAGTGGAAAAGTAAACAATATTGATCTTAATCTTCAGGGGGGTAATGAGGTTTCGACTTATTACATCTCTAGCTCTTTTTATGATGAAAAGGGCATTATTGATAAGTCTTACTTTAAGCGTTTTAGTACCCGTGTCAATTCAGAGCATAAAATTAAACCATGGTTAAAGTTAGGGCAAAATTTGCAGGTTACTTATGGAGAAAATAATGGTTTTAATAACAATGATTCCCAAGCTGGTCTTCTATTTTCTGCATTGAGATTTAATCCTGCTATTCCTACTGTGAATGATGATGGAACATACGGGACATCCAAGGCTTTTGCTAATCAACTAGGTGATATCAATAATCCTTATTCAACAATTCAACAGGCTGACGCTTATAACAGAAAATATAGAGCTATTGCCAATGTGTTTGCAGAGATTCCAATTTATTCAGATTTAAAATTCCGTGCTAATTATGGTTTCGATGGTACAATTGGTCGTGGCTATTCATTTAATATAGAAGATCAGAACCAAGCAAGGCAAACTACAAGTTCAACGTTAACACAATCAGAGGCGGAGAATTATTCACATTTGCTAGATCTTGTTCTTACCTACGATAAAGTAATCAGTAAAAGCCATATTACTTTTACGGGGGGATATTCCTCACAAAGTTTTAGAGGGAGCTTTTTCTCAGCAGGAAGAATTGGTTATACAGATACCTCTAAAGATCAGAGAACTTTAAGAAGAGGTGATGGGTTTTTGACAGCTGATGGTACTTTTGATGACCCGTCAGGTCTGGAATCAGTTTTTGCAAGAGGTTTTTATGATTATGACGGCAGGTTTTTGGCTACATTAACCTTTAGGGCTGATGGATCATCAAAATTTGCAGCAGCAAACCGCTGGGGATATTTTCCTGCATTTTCTTTGGGCTGGAGGTTGTCCAATGAAAAGTTTATGAAAGATATTACCTGGATCAATAATTTGAAAATAACCGGAGGATGGGGTGAGCTGGGTAATCAGAATATACCTGGTTTCCAATATACTAGCTCAATAGAAGTGGGTAATACTTATGGTAAAAACGGTTATACTTTTGGTGGTTTTGGCGTTAACGGTGCTGCGGTAACAAGAAGTGCAAATCCCGATATTACATGGGAACGGGCTGCAATGACTAATGTGAGTTTAGAAGCAGGTTTTTTAAATAATAAACTAAGTACTACAATCACCTATTTTGATAAAAACACAAATAAAATGCTTGTTCCAGCACTACTAATTGGAACAGCAGGAAGAATATCTGCTCCAGATATTAATATTGGTAACATGAATAACCGTGGTATAGAAGCGGAAGTGAATTATCAATCGGGCGATAGTTTTAAATATTCTTTTGGTGTGAATGGTTCTTTTATCAAAAATAAAGTAACTAAGCTATACGGGGGGAATGCTTTTATTCCTTCTACTGTATACGGACGCTCAAGTCAGGAAATATCCAGGACTTATGAAAATCAGTCTATCGCATCCTTTTATGGATGGAAAACTGCAGGGTTGTATCAAACCCAAGCTGATATTGACAATGACCCTTATTTGAAGAATGATTCGAGAAAAGGCAACATAAAACCAGGAGATGTTCGTTTTATTGATATTAATGGAGATGGAAAAATAGATGGGGGTGATAGAACCTATTTAGGAAATCCTAATCCAAAGGCAACTTTGGGTTTCCAAACTAGCCTGTCGTACAAGGGATTCGACTTAGCAGCGAACTTAACTGGTGTATTTGGAGTAAGTTTATACAATGCAGACAGAATGCAAGGTATAGACCCAACCTATTCTTTTAATCTTTATGCAGAATCACTAAATAGATGGACCGGACCGGGAACAAGTAACTCAATACCAAGGATGTCACGTGACCGTGCAAATGAGAACTATCGCGTTTCCGATTTATTTGTCGAAAATGGTAATTATGTTAGCCTGAAAAATTTAACTATAGGCTATACTTTGCCTGATTTTATTGTAAAAAAAGCCACTTTCAATAGCTTGAGAGTCTATGTGACGGGTCAGAATTTATTCATGATCACCAACTATTCAGGTTATACCCCTGAGCTGGGTTATACAAACGGTAACAGACAGAGAGGTGTTGATGTTGCTCAATACCCATCTGTACGTTCATTCACATTTGGTTTAACGCTTAAAATTTAATCTCCATGAAAACAAAACATATCATATATACATGTCTATTTATGGTGGCTTTCTCCACCGCATGTAAGAAAAATCTGGATCTTACTCAGAAAGGTGTTTACAATACCGATAATTATTTCAGAAATGAAACAGATGCTGTTAATACCATTTCCGGTATTTATAACTTATTAGAACAGGAAGATTACATCTCTCACGCCGAAACTACTTTTGATGTTGCATCAGATGATTATTGGCGTTCTGGAGATCATGCAGAAGATGAAGCAATAGAGAACTTGACTTATAATGCATCAAATGTTCAGGTAGAATTTAGCTGGAAATATAAATATGAGATGGTTAACCGCTCAACTAATGCCATTATCAATATTCCAAAAATTACTAATATCACTCCGGCAATAAAAGACCGTAGTATGGGTGAAGCTTATTTTTTTAGAGCTTTTGGCTATTGGAGATTAATGGTGATTTATGGTGATGTACCAATTATTAGTGACGAGAATTATGCTAAAAGTAATTTTAATGTACCAAAGTCTCCTATGGAGGAAGTTCGTAAACAAATTGAAGCTGATCTCTTAAAGGCAGTAGATTTGTTGCCAGAACGATACGGAGAAGCAGATTTTGGAAGAATAAGCAAGGGGGCTGCTTTAGGCTTGCTCACAAAACTTTATATGTACTGGGAAAAATTGCCTGAAGCAATTACAACTGGTGAAAAAGTAATCAACAACAGCAATTATGCATTAGTAAGTACTTTTAAGGAGAATTTTACACGGGAAAATAAGAACAATACCGAACTACTGATGTCAGTTCAAGGTTTACAGAATGTAATGTCGAATGACTTTACTGTGTATTACATTCCAAGACCTTGGGGAGGATATGGATTTAGCGAACCATTAAAAGGGCTTGCCGATGAATTTGAACCAAATGATCCGAGGAAATCTGCTACGCTATTAAGTGTGGGAGATAAGATGGATTTAGGTGATGGTAAAGGTCTGACTGAGTTTACTTCAGACTTATCATCTACTGGTTTTAGTTTTAGGAAATATGCAGTCTTTTTACCATTTGGTTCTGCAGATGGAAAGGGTGTAGATCATAATTATGCTGTGCCATTGATGCGATCTTCAGATATTTATCTTTTAGTTGCCGAAGCAAAAATTCGTACACAGGGAGTCGGAGCAGGAGATGCTTTGATTAACCAAGTGAGACGCAGAGCCTCATTATTATTGCCTCCGGTTGTAAATGCAGGTATGAAAGAATTGATTCATGAAAGACGTGTTGAACTGGCAGGTGAGGGCGAAAGACATCAGGATTTAATGAGATGGGACAAAAAGAATTTAGTTGATATTGCTGTAATATATAATCTGGCGAAGTCAAAAGCTCCGGTAGATCAAGGTAAAACGGTAACTTTTATCAGACCTAAGCATTATTATTATCCAATCCCTCAGGTTGAGATTGATAAAAGTAAAGGTGTGTTAATTCAAAATGTAAATTACTAGTAAAGTATAAAAACAGGTGTGCTGAATTTCAGTACACCTGTTTAATATATCTATAATTAAACGACCTCCTTTATGCAAGAAAGATTTACTACCCTGGATATTTTCCGAGGAATGACCATCTGTTTCATGATCATTGTTAACTCTCCGGGTTCCGGAGCCACACAATGGGCTCCTTTAGATCATGCAGCATGGTTTGGTTTTACACCAACCGATCTTGTTTTTCCTTCATTTCTCTTTGCTGTTGGAAATGCTTTGAGCTTTTCTAAAAAGAAATTTGAAAGTGACAGCAGCTTCCTGCTTAAAGTATTCAAACGATCAGCCATCATCTTTTTATTAGGTTATTTGATGTATTGGTTTCCTTTTATGCATAGAGATAATGGGGAATGGGTATTTAATTCGATCAGTAATACCCGTATTATGGGGGTGCTACAGCGTATCGCACTTTGTTATTTATTTGGGTCTTTAATTGTTCATTACTGTTCAAAAAAATCGGCTTTGATCATTTCAATAATTCTGCTGTTCGGTTATTGGCTGTTTTTATTATTGTTTGGAGAGCAGGGTCAGGAATATACCATGCTTGGCAACGCCGGCACCCGTTTAGATATCTTCATTCTCGGTGATGCGCATCTTTATCATGATAAAGGAGGGCCGATTGCATTTGATCCGGAAGGGTTACTAAGTACATTAACAGGAATTGTGAATGTAATAGGTGGATACCTTGCTGGAGCTTATATTCAGGAAAAGGGAAGGAATTACGAATCTGTTGCTAAACTGCTTCTCGTTGGTGCATTGTTGATTTTTGGCGCCTTATTTTGGGGGCAATTTTTTCCGATAGCTAAAAAGCTTTGGACCAGTTCATTTGTGTTACTTACTGTAGGTTTAGACCTGGTTATTATAGCTGTTCTCATTTACGCTGTGGAGATCAAGAAGATGAAATGGGGAAATAACTTTTTTCTTGTATTCGGCAGGAACTCCCTGGCTATCTATCTTTTGTCGGAACTATTGTTGGTGGTTTTTCAGTTGATATGGGTGAAACCCGGTGTCAGTTTTTACAATTGGATCAACACTGTTATATATCAGCCATTATTTCCAGGGGCTTTCGGTACACTGGTTTTTGCGCTGAGTTTTATGATGCTTTGCTGGTTTGTTGGTTATGTCATGGATAAAAAGGAGATTTACATCAAAATTTAAATCTACTCAGTTAATGAACATCAGGAGAGCAGAACTTAAGGATGCCGGGGCTATTCGGGTTTTATTGGAGCAGCTTGGCTACCCTACAGAAGATGGGTTTGTTGCAAAAAGGCTAGGCGATCTATCTGAGTCGACCGACCATTTCGATATCGTTTATGAATTAAATGGCAAAGTACTAGGCTTTGTTTCCCTTCATTTTATTCCTCAGATAGCTTTTGAAGCTGATTATGCAGTCATTAGCTATTTTATTGTAGATGATAATTCGAGAAGCCTGGGGATTGGTAAAGCGTTGGACGAGTATTGCACTGCATTAGCCGTTGAAAGGAAATGCAAGCGGATTATGGTTCACAGTAATGCGAGGCGAACAGATGCACATCGGTTCTATTTAAGGCAAGGCTTCGTTGAGTATCCTAAGGATTTTGTAAAGTTCTTGTAGTTGATAATAGGGCCTATTCATAAATCCATAACAACATATCTTTTTGCCCTGATTTAATTAGCTCATCTATTTTACGCATAGTTGCATTTGCAATTACCGGACAACCATAACTTACATTAAACACGGGGAGAGGATAACTTTCAAAGGCAGGCACGGGTGTGTAGGAATGTAAAACTACGATTCTCTTAAAAGCATTGCTGTTTGTTTTTTCAAGGCCATGCATTTTGTAATGGACATTAATACCCCAGTTGCTATATGCTCTTTTTCCTAGTTTATATTTACCGAGCGAGGTGCAATTACTACCGATTTTATTGCTGTAAACCGGTTTGTTTGCTGTACTTCCTCCTCCGTTCCCATGTGCACAAACTCCTTTAATAATTACTTCTTTTTTCTTGAAATCATAAACAAAAAGGCGGTTTTTGCCAGAATGAATACTCATGTCAACCATAATACAATAGGAAGTATTCATTTTATGAGTTTTCGAATATTTTAGAGCTTCTTCAACCTTACTCTCAAGTTTTATATTCTCATTCAAGGCATATTTATACGACTCAGCTTTTCCCGATAGAAATATAGATAAGGTGATTAAAAGTGAGAAGATAGCCCTTGTTTGCATGGACTAAATATACAGTTTTCGTTACTGGCATAGAGATTGCAGCTTTAATCTTTTGACTAACAAATTAATAGGATTATGAAATTTTCCAGTTTAATACCAGTAGTACTAGTCGCAGCCGTGCTAACCCAAGGTTGCGTAAGTAACAAAAAGTATAACGATCTCCAATCTAATTATGATCAGTTGAAGGAAAAGACTAAGGATTTGAATCAGAAATATCAAACCAGTCAGCAGGACCTTTCCGGATCATCAACAAGAGTAAAAAGTTTAGAAGAGCAAATTGCATCTGAAAAGGCAAATTCAGCTTCTTTACAGTCGGCGCTCGACAAATGCCTGAGCTCTACCAATCAGGGAAACGTAAACATCTCTAAATTAGTCGACGAGATTAATGCCTCTAATAAATACATCCAGCACCTTGTGAACACTAAAAATACAAGTGATTCACTTAATTTGGTGTTAACCAATAACCTTACCCGTTCATTGAGCAGGGAAGAAATGAGAGATGTGGATGTGAAAGTGCTTAAGGGCGTAGTTTATATATCTTTATCAGATAATATGCTCTATAAGTCTGGTAGCTATGAGATTTCGGATAAAGCAGGCGAGACACTAAATAAGATTGCTAAAATCATTAAAGATTACCAAAGTTATGATGTATTGATTGAAGGTAACACAGATAATGTGCCGATCTCACAACCAAACATTCGTAATAACTGGGATTTAAGTGCTTTACGGGCATCTTCAGTTGTTCAATCATTACAGAACAATTATGGAGTTGATCCGAAACGTTTAACGGCAGGTGGTAGAGGTGAGTACAATCCGATTGCGGGAAATGATTCACCGGATGGTAAGGCGAGAAACAGACGTACTCAAATTATTATAACGCCTAAATTAGATCAGTTTATGGAGTTAATAGGTAAAGCTCCTGAAAAGGCAACTGAACCAGTAAAAGAATAATTGTAATCAGATTTATTGATTTGCAATAGATTGCAGATCAGCGTAAAGAAAGCATGACTTTAAGGGGATAAATATTTTTTATTTTTATCTTACGTTATTGTTCATGCTTTTTTTATGCCAAATGATAAACCAAATTAAATCCTGTAGAGCCGTATCTCTTTTTTTAGTGTTTTTTTTAAACCTGCCTGTCCTGTTTGCACAGTCAACCGAAGGTAAGCCCGAAGGAAAAATAGAAAAACTAAGCAAAGAATTAGACGCGATCCTAGATCGGGAAGCAAAGGTTGAAGTCATTGCCGGTGGTTTTGGCTGGGTAGAAGGCCCCTTGTGGATAGAAAGTAAAAAGATGTTGCTGGTATCGGATGTTTTGAACAACACTGTTTATAAATGGACTCCCCAAAAAGGAAAAGAGGTTTATCTTGAGTACTCAGGCTATACAGGGGAACAATCCCGGGGAGAAGAACTAGGATCAAATGGCTTAGCACTTAACCATAAAGGACAATTGCTATTGTGCCAGCATGGCGACAGGAGAGTAGCGCTCATGAATGCTTCATTGGATAAGCCCAAGCCAGATTACACTACACTTGCCGGTGAATATAAGGGTAAAAAGTTTGATAGTCCTAATGATCTGGTGGTTAAAAGTAACGGTGATATTTACTTCACAGACCCACCTTATGGCCTGGAAAAAGGGGCTAATAACCCATCAAAAGCTGCTCCCTATCAGGGAGTATACAAGATTTCGAAAAATGGATCGGTAACCTTATTGGTAGATACCATCTCAAGACCAAACGGAATTGCCTTCTTTCCTGGAGAAAAGAGCTTGTTAATAGCAAATTCCGATGGTGAAAGACCCTATTTGTATCGCTATGATCTCGATAAGAACGGATTGCTGATAAACGGCAGCATTTTTCAGAATGACAGAGGTGTAGATGGGATTAAGATTGATAAAAAAGGAAATGTTTTTACAACAGGTCAGGGCGGAGTTTGGATCTACAACAAGAAAGGTGTTTTGCTTGGCAAAATAAAAATTGAAGGCAGTACCTCAAACTGTGCATTTGCAGACAACTACAATACGCTCTTTATTACTGCCGATGATTATTTATTAAAAGTTGACCTGGTTAAAAAAACAGGTTTGTAAAAATCTCCATATGTCTACATTATCAAAAATCTTAGCACATAAAATTATAGCCATTATTCGTGGCGCTAATCCTTCCGACGTAATCAGGATAGCCGAAGCATTGTACACCGGAGGAATCCGCATTCTGGAAATTACCATGAATTCAGCAGAGCCTCTTAAAGTTATAAAAGAGCTAAGCGATAAATTTGATGGGAAAATGATCATAGGAGCAGGGACAGTTCTTGATGTTGAATCAGTCAAAAAAGCGGTTGCAGCAGGGGCAAGCTTTATACTTTCACCAATAGTGGATGAAGAGGTCATTAAAATCGCAAAAAGTCTTGGTATAGTAAACATCCCAGGGGCGTATACTGCCACAGAAATATATCAAGCTTATAAAAATGGAGCTGATATCGTTAAAGTTTTTCCTGCAACATCTCCTTCTTACCTGAAAGATATTGGAGGGCCTCTTCCTCAAATCCCACTATTGCCTACAGGGGGAGTTACACTCGAAAATATTAAAGATTTTAAAAAAGCCGGGGCTGTTGGTTTTGGAATTGGCAGTGCGCTGGTTAATACTAAACAAGAAGTTACAGAAGAATACCTTTCAAAACTTACCGATAAAGCCAGAGCGTTTGTTCAGGCAGTTCACTTATAAAATACCCCCAGTATGAAAATTAGAAGCTACGAATTGTTCCAGGTGCCACCAAGATGGTTGTTCTTAAAAATTGAAACTGATGAAGGCATTGTTGGATGGGGAGAACCTGTTATTGAAGGGAAAGCAGCAACGGTAAAGGCTGCAGTCGATGAGCTAATGGAATACCTGATAGGTAAAGATCCAATGAATATTGAAGATCATTGGAATGTGATGTACAGAGCGGGTTTTTACCGTGGCGGGCCAATTTTGATGAGTGCGATCGCGGGTATAGATCAGGCATTATGGGACATTAAGGGAAAGTTTTACAATGCGCCTGTTCATCAGCTTTTGGGCGGAAAGGCGAGAGATAAGATGAAAGTTTATTCCTGGATAGGCGGAGATCGCCCGGCTGATGTAGGACTGGCGGCAAAGAAGATGGCAGAGCAGGGTTTTCTAGCGGTAAAAATGAATGCGACTGAAGAACTTCAATATGTAGATAGTTATGATAAAATTGATGAAGCTATAAAACGCATTGCTGCGGTACGGGAGGCAGTGGGGCCAGCATTTGGTATTGGCATAGACTTTCATGGCCGCGTACACAAGCCGATGGCTAAAATTCTGGCTAAGGAGTTAGAACAGTATCGTCCTATGTTTATCGAAGAACCTGTATTGCCAGAAAATAACGAGGACCTCAGGGAGATCGCTAATCATGTTTCCATTCCCATTGCCACAGGCGAAAGGATGTTCTCGAAATGGCAGTTTAAAACCTTATTAAAGGATGGCTATGTCGATATTATCCAACCCGATGTTTCCCACGCAGGTGGAATTACAGAATGCAAAAAAATAATCTCTATGGCAGAGGCCTTTGATGTAGCAGCTGCTCCGCACTGCCCATTGGGACCCATTGCTCTTGCTGCATGTCTGCAGGTTGATGCAACCTGCCATAATGCTTTTATTCAGGAACAGAGCCTGGGAATACATTATAACCAAGGGAGTGATCTCCTTGATTATTTAACTGATAAAACCGTATTTCAGTATGAAAATGGCTATGTAAACATTCCTGATAAGCCAGGCTTGGGTATTGAAATCAATGAAGAACATGTAAGAAAAATGGCTGCAATAGGACACAATTGGCGAAACCCTGTTTGGAGACATCAGGATGGTAGTGTAGCGGAATGGTAAAAGCAACAAAAATAAGGTATCAGATACTTTTTCTGATTTTCGTGAATGTAGTCATCAACTACATGGACCGCAGTAACCTGGCTGTCGCTGCCTCAGAAATTAGCAAAGAATTTAAGTTCTCATCCGTACAGATGGGATTGATTTTCTCGGCTTTCAGCTGGACCTATCTATTGTTTCAGATACCTGGAGGAATATTAGTGAACCGCTTTAGTCCGCGTATTTTGTACACATTTAGTCTTGTTACCTGGTCGTTGGCAACCATTGTACAGGGTTTTGCCAAAGGGTTTGTTACCTTATTCGGGCTCAGAATGGCAACCGGGGCATTTGAAGCTCCTGCATTTCCAATCAACAACAGGGTGGTTAGTAATTGGTTCCCGGATAATGAAAGGGCATCAGCAATTGCAGTTTATACTTCCGGACAATTCCTGGGGCTGGCTTTTTTAATGCCTGTGCTTTCAAAAATCCAATTTCATGTGGGTTGGAAAGGGTTGTTTGTCGTAACTGGTTTAATCGGCGTGTTATGGGGAATAGTATGGTACATTTTTTACCGTGATCCTTTAAAACACCCAAAAGCCAATGAAGCCGAGCTTAAACTCATAGAGAGTGGTGGTGGCCTTATGGACGGTAAATCCATTGCAGATGCAGATTCAAAAAAGAAATTTAAGTGGGCAGACCTGAAAGAAGTATTGTCGCACCGCAAGCTATGGGGGATTTATATAGGTCAATTTGCTGTTAATTCTACCTTGTGGTTTTTCCTTACCTGGTTTCCAAAATACCTGGTAGATTATCGCGGACTTGATTTTATCAAATCAGGGTACTGGGCTTCCATACCTTACCTGGCAGCATTTGCCGGTGTACTTTGTTCTGGTTTTTTATCTGATTATTTAATTAAAAAAGGCGTATCTACGGCAAAAGCGCGTAAGCGACCAATTATTATTGGACTTTTAGTTTCCGTTTTTATTTTGGGCGCCAACTTCGTTGATTCACCTGGCTTGATTATCTTTTTTATGTCTTTATCATTTTTTGGGGTAGGTTTTGCATCCATTACCTGGATTTTTGTTTCCAGTCTGGCACCAAAACATCTGATCAATATAACGGGTGGAGTATTCAATTTTATCGGACAGCTGTCCGGGATAGTAGTACCGATCGCTATCGGTTTTCTGGCTAGCGGTGGTAATTTTGCTCCGGCATTAATATTTATTGCAATTTTAGGGCTTATGGGAGCATGTTCATATATCTTTCTGGTAGGTAATGTAGAACGTATTAAATCAAACAATTGATGGGTTTTTTTTTTAGTTGCGATTGGGGAACAAGTTCCTTCAGACTTCGTCTGATTCAGGCTAAGGGTCTTAAAGTAATTGCTGAAACAAAGAACAGTAATGGAATTTCAGATACCTATAAACTTTGGCAACAACAAACAGGAACTGCTTTAACGCGGTCGGATTTTTATGGTGCTATTGTAGCCAGAGAAATAAGGTCATTACAGCATGATCTAAATATAGCTACCAATGATATTCCTGTGCTGCTCTCAGGGATGGCCTCCTCTACAATTGGAATGCTCGACCTCCCTTATCAGAGATTGCCATTTAATCTTGATAGTTCTGATTTAAAAATAGAATTTATAGAAGCTACTGCGGAGACAAATCCGTTTTTAGTTATTTCAGGGGCTTGTACTGACGCTGATGTAATGCGGGGGGAAGAAACTAAAATTGTAGGTTGTGAGTCAATTTTAGGTAATAGGGATCAGGAACAATTGTTACTTCTTCCAGGTACGCACCCCAAACATGTGGTGGTAAAGAATAATCAGGCAATTAGTTTTAAGACCTATATGACAGGTGAAGTTTTTAAACTACTTTCTGTAAACAGCATTTTGTCGGCTTCTGTGGAGGAGGGGGGAGATTTTGATGATTTTGAAAATCAGAGGCTGTTCCGGGATGGAGTTGCAGCAAGTCAGGATTCAAATCTTTTGCATTCCATATTTATGGTTCGAACAAACCAGATTCTTAGGAAGATTCCTTTACGCGAAAATTTGTATTATCTAAGCGGTCTGCTGATAGGCGCTGAATTGAAAGAACTAAAGATCGATGTTCCCATATGTCTGGTAGTCGGAGGTGTTCATGGATCTTTGTATTATTTGGCTTGTGATCAACTTAACTTAAACGTGAATAAGGAAATTGATGCTGATCTTGCGCTTATTAAAGGGCATGAAGTAATTTTCTCAAGATTTAGCAATTTTTATTGATTTACATAAAAATGCCTGATGTACGATTTCATCAGGCATTTTTTCTAACTCGCGCATTGCGATATCTTATTTTTGGCTTTGTTCAAAATTTATCATCCATTGGATGCCAAATTTGTCTTTAAAACTTCCAAAATAAGCACCCCAGAAAGTATCTTCAAGCGGCATTTCAACTTTTCCTCCTGCCGATAGTCCATTGAAAAGACGTTCTGTTTCTTCTCTACTTTCAGGGTGAAGTGAGATTTGAATATTATTGCCTTCGTTTAGTACATGTCCGCAAGAAGGAAGAATATCTGAAGCCATTAATGTAGTATGTCCATCAATAGGCAATGCGATGTGCATAATTCCGTTTCTTTCGTTTTCGGGTAGTTGCGAAGCTTCGGGTGCTTCAGTCATTCTATGGACGGCGCTAAATTCTCCGCCAAAAACAGATTTGTAAAAATTAAAAGCTTCTTCAGTTTTTCCGTCGAAGTTTAAATAAGGATTCATTTTAGCCATGTTTTCTAAGTTTTATGTAAGGTCAAAATTGTTTTGATTGTTAAACAAATTTATAGAATAGACATGGGAGCTAAGCGGTGCGAAAAGGTCAATTTTAGGGGCTGTTTGCGACAAGCTTCTGTCAGTATATTTGGTTAACGGTAAAATAACATTTTAGAAGTACCTTTGGTTCTTAATTTTGTATTGTTTGTGCCATGATTAGATTAAATAACGAGACACCATCAAGTGTATTACAAGATGTGAAAATTGGTAACCTGGTTACTGATACATTTAGTAAAACCGGATTGGTAGAGAAAATTGAGATTACTGATGACGGCCTATACCGGATTTATAAATTTATTCTTGTAACCGGACGAAGCATTACCATTAAAAAGTAGCGTCTAATTTGTGATCAGCCTGCTTATTGTATCATAAGATAAACCCTTATAGTCATTTATATAGCCGTCGCAGGGCGGAAGTTCTTCTTTGGTATGCGAAGTAAGTACGCCTACTACCTTCATGCCAGCATTTAAAGCTGCTGAGATTCCTGAAAATGAATCCTCAAATACAATACACTGGTTTGGAGATACGGCAAGGTTTTTTGCAGAAGTAAGGTAAACTTCAGGATCAGGTTTGTGCTTTTTTACGTCCTCGCTGGCCATTATGGAACCTAGCGTTTCTCTGATGGCTACTTTGCTAAGTATCAGTTCAAGATTGGCATATGGGGCTGATGTGGCGACTCCGATTTTTGCACCATTATTTTTTAGATCATTGATGAATTCAACAAGTCCATCGATAGGTTCTACATGTAACTCATATATTTTTCTGAAAAGGCCTTCTTTTTCTTGTTCTAATTGCAGTAATTCTTCCCCTTCAATTTTTCTCTGTAAGAAGTGACTTAAAATATAGCTGTTGGACTTGCCAAACATGTGTTGTGCAAATTCTTCATCAGTAGGGGCTAGGTTTCTTGTCGAAAAAAACTCACGGAAAGCAAGGGAATGATAAGGATTGGTGTGACATATTACACCGTCCATGTCAAAAATGACTGCAATTTCTTTATTCATGCAGCAAAGTTAACACTCTACAATCCATTCAATGCCATATTTGTCCCTAAACATTCCGGCGTAGGTACCCCATGGACTGTCGCCAATGGCTCCTTCCACTTCTCCGCCTGCTGATAATCCGTTAAATATTTTATCTGCTTCTTCACGGCTTTCGGCATTCACGTGTATTTTAGACCGGTTTTCATTTTCGCTTACCCGCCCCAAAAATCCGGGAACATCATTGGCTATTAAGACATTGTTTTTGCCAAGCGGCAAGCCGATGTACATTATTTTATTTGCCTCCTCCTCGGCTACCTCAAACTCGGGGCCTGATAAGTCTTTAAAACGGATGATTTTTGTGAACTCGCCGCCAAAAACTGATTTGTAAAAAGTGAATGCTTCTTCAGCATTGCCGTTAAAGTTGATCCAGGGATTAATTGCTCTCATGATTTCCTTTATTTTATTCTTTTTTTTTCTTGGCGTCTTTTTTATCTGCTTTCTTTTCAGCTTTAAATTCTTTGTAGGCCTTGCGCTGAGTATCATTTAAGACAGCATTTATTTTAGTGTCTCTTTCATCTTTAGCGGCTTTTATTGCAGCTTTGTCTTTCTTTTCGCCTTTAGGATTACCATCCTTTATTTTTTTAAAACTCTCCATATTAATTGCCTGTATTTTTGTTTTTTGATCGGCAGTTAGTGATAGCTTTTTAGTTAATTCCTCAGTTGCAAACCGGGCCTTTTCTTCAGGTGTTTTTTTTACTTTTTTATCACCTTGTTGTGCAAATGCCATAGTACCCATGCTGATGAATAGTATCGCTGTAAAGATTAATTTTTTCATATACAATTTTTATTATTCTAAAGTTATAGAGACATAAATATAAGAATGGTTTAATTGAAAATCGTATTAATTATTAAGCCGTAATAATTTGGTGTGTTTATTGCTACGGAGATGCTTTAATAATTTTATACATGCTTAAAAAGATATCAATTGCTGTTATAGGTTTATTCGTCGTTCTGTTTGCTGCTGCGGCAGCCATTCCTTTATTCTTTAAAAAGGAGATCGATGCAAAGATTAAATCGTCAATTAACGAGAGCGTAAACGCTAAAGTAGATTTTAAGGATCTGGACTTAACTTTGATCAGTTCATTTCCTAACATGGGGATAAAAATCAACAACCTAACTGTTTTAGGTATTGATAGTTTTGCTAAGGACACATTGGCAAACATTAAACAACTTCAATTGAATTTGAATTTAATGAGTGTGATTAAGGGCGAAACCTATGAAATAAAGTCAATTAACCTGGAAGAGCCAAGAATTCTGGCGAAGGTCCTGAAAAGTGGGCAGGCGAACTGGGATATTGCAAAGAAAGATAGCGCTGCTGCGGGAACTGATACTGCTAAAACAGCTTTTAAAGTAGCCTTGCAGAAATATGCGATTGAAAAAGGTAAGATTATTTATGATGATGCCTCCTTAGGTTTCTTCATGGAGATGGATAATTTAAACCATACTGGTACCGGGGATTTTACACAAGATTTGTTTACCCTTAAAACCCAGTCTGATATAGAAAAATTAACAGTTAAATACGGTGGTATTCCGTATTTGAATAAAGTAAAGCTTGATGCTGATCTTCCTCTTGATATTGATATGAAGAACATGAAGTTCACTTTTGCTGAAAATAAAATTAAACTGAATGAATTGTTGTTGTCAGCAGTTGGGTATCTGGCAATGCCAAACGACAAGGATATTGTTATGGATTTTAAGTTTGATGCAAAGCAATCGGAGCTTAAAAACTTCCTTTCTTTGATCCCTGCAATCTATGCAAGCAACTTTAAGGATATGGACGCAACCGGTAAATTTGCAATGGACGGAAATGCAAAGGGTACTTATAATGAGAAATCATTACCTGCATTTAATGTTAATCTTTCCATAGAAAATGGTAAGATAAAATATCCCTCATTACCATCTGCAATTAATAATATACAAGTTAAATCACAGATCAGTAACCCTGATGGAGTAATGGATCATACCGTTGTAAATGTACCTGCATTTCACATGGAGTTTGGTCAGGCGCCAATTGATGGCCGGTTATTGTTGAAAAACCCAACTACTGATCCTTTTGTGGATTTAGCACTTAAAGGAAAGCTTGATTTAAAACAGTTGACTGCTATTTTCCCGATGAAGGATATGACGTTAAGTGGGATTTTGGATGCAGATGTACAAGCTGCAGGTCGCAAGTCATCAATTGATAAAGGACAGTATGAGGCTTTTAAAGCATCAGGACAAATGGTAGCCAGCAATTTCAATTATGCGGGTAAAAATGTGCCAATGCCTGTTAGTGTGCCTTCTGCAAAAATGACTTTTAGTCCGAAGAATATTAACCTAAGTAATCTGACAGCCAAAGTTGGTAAGAGCGATTTTACAGCAAATGGTACTGTCAATAATTACCTAAGCTATTTCTTTAAAAAGAATCAGGCACTACAGGGAACATTTAATGTTTCATCAAATTTAATTGACGTAAATGAGTTAATGGGGCCAAAAAGTACTGTTGAAACTGAGAAAAAGAGCGATTCTAAATTGTCTGTATTTGAGGTGCCAGGTAATATCGATTTTGACATGACTGCAAAAGCAGGTCGTGTTTTGTATGATAATTACGATATTACCAATGCAAAGGGTGCTTTAGAAGTCAAAAATAAGACCATATACTTTAAAGATATGGGTATGAACATGCTGGACGGTACAGTAAAGATGAATGGTTCATACGCTACAATAGACCCTAAAAAACCAAAGGTTGATGTGGATTTTGGTATAGAGAAAATGGATATCCAAAAGGCCTTCACAGCCTTTAATACGGTGAAATTGTTAGCTCCTGTTGCCAAATTTGCAAAAGGGGTGTTTTCTACTAATTTAAAGTTCAATTCAGATCTTGATCAGAACATGATGCCTGTTTATTCTTCTATAAATGCTGAAGGATTAACTAATATTATTCAGGCAGTGCTTGACGGGTTTGAGCCATTAAATAAACTGGCTTCTGCTTTAAGTTCTGATAAGTTTAAAAAACTGGAGTTAAACAACGTATTAACCAGATTCAAAATTAAAGACGGCCGTTTAAATGTTGCACCTTTTGATATAAAAAAGGAAGGTGTTTTAATGAACGTTCAGGGTTCGAATGGTTTGGATCAGAGTATGGATTATCAATTGGGCTTAAATGTACCTAGAGCTATGTTGGGTGCAAAGGCAAATGAAACTGCAAATGCTTTCATCGCAAAGTTGAACAGTAAAGCAGGAACTAATGTGGCTATGAGTGAAACGATTAAGGTAAATGCGGTGTTGGGTGGAACAATTTTAAAACCTACCATTAGCCTTAAATACGGCGCAGGAGACGCAAAATCAGGAGCGAAGGATGCCGTTAATCAGGTTGTTGCCGAGAAGAAAGAAGAAATTAAAGCGGCTGCACAGGCTAAGGTTGATACGATAAAAGCACAAGCAACTGAAAAAGCTAAAAACGCTATTGCTGATAAGATTAATGGCCTTTTCAAGAAGAAAAGCCAATAAGAAATGATAACATCACGCTATGCCTCTTTGTAATTGCAAAGGGGCATAGTTGTTTTTATACAATCCATTTTTCGCAGGCTTTCAGAAATTTAGGATCAGCATCTGCTCCGATTCCCGGAGTGTCTGGAACATCGACATCATATCCGTTGTAGGTGATCCCCCCAATTACGGGATCAATGAGGTGACCAAGCAAGCAGGAATCCAGATCAAAGAATACCACATTCGGGCTTGCCAAGGCAAAATGGCTATTTGCACTAATTCCTATTCTACTTTCCAGCATCCCACCAATCATACATTTTGTGCCGGTTTGCAGTGCTATTTCATGAATTTTTTGCGCCTCGAGTATTCCCCCTGATTTGGAGAATTTTATGTTTAAATAATCCGTCGAACCACTGTTTATAAGTTTGCGGGCATCGTGATGGTTGTAGCAACTCTCGTCAGCCATTATCTTAATTGGAGAGTTTGCTTTTAGCTCGGGTAATTTATCATCAAACCAGGTGCGCATAGGTTGTTCACAAAACTGGATGTCTAAATCTCCCATTGCACCCAGAGCAAATAAGGCGTCATCAAAACTCCATCCCTGGTTTGCATCTAGTCTGAGTATTGTCTCAGTACCCACGGCGTGCCTGATTAAACTTACCCGTTCTATGTCGCTGTGTACATCTTTTCCAAGTTTTATCTTGATGATGTTACAACCTCTGGCTTTCAATCCTATTGCAGCCGCGGCCATGTTTTCCGGTGAATCGATACCTATCGTCATGTCTGTTTCTACAGTCCGCTTCTCACCACCCAGGAATTTATAAAGCGGTTGTTTGGCATGTTTGGCGGCAATGTCAAATAAAGCAATGTCAAATGCGCTTTTGATGGTGCTGTTATGAGCAGCATATCCCAAAAGTTCATTCATCCTATCTGGTATTTCCAGCGGGTTTTTACCGCTAAGTATCGCCGCAAACTCCTTTGCCATTATAAGGCAGGTATCCTGGCTTTCGCCAACAATCATTGGAAAGGCAGAGCATTCCCCAATTCCGTAGATGTTGTTGCTTGTATGGATTTTAATGAGCACATTCTGAGCGAAATGCATGGTGCCAGTAGCAATTACAAACGGTTCTGTTGGTATGCTGAAGCGATAAATTTCGATGTAGGTGATCTTCATGTTATCAGAGGTATACTATAAAAGTACGACTTATCTTTTTACCTTTATAGTATGAATTTGGAACCCAATAATTTAATTAAAGCCTCATCGCCTTACTTATTGCAACATGCTTACAACCCCGTAAATTGGTACGAGTGGGGAGAGGAAGCTTTGCAAAAGGCTAAAAATGAAAATAAATTAATATTGGTTAGTATAGGCTATTCAGCATGCCACTGGTGTCATGTTATGGAGCGCGAGAGTTTCGAAAAACACGAAGTTGCTGAAGTAATGAACCAGCATTTTGTGTGTATAAAAGTGGATAGGGAAGAGCGCCCTGATATTGATCAGATTTACATGATGGCCATACAATTAATGACAGGTAGCGGTGGTTGGCCATTAAACTGCATTTGTTTGCCAGATCAAAGACCAATTTATGGTGGCACCTATTTTAAAAAGGACGACTGGATCAGTGTTTTATTGAGCGTTGCTAATTTATGGGCGCATGAACCGGAGAAGGCACATCAATATGCCGATCGACTTACCGATGGAATCCGTAATTCGGAAAAGGTTATTCCTAATGTTAGGGTTGATGAATATACCAAAGCTCATTTAACTGAAATTATAGAGCCCTGGAAAAGGCATTTTGATATGGCCGACGGTGGTTATAACCGTGCACCAAAATTCCCATTGCCAAATAACTGGCAGTTTATGCTCAGGTATAGTCGACTGATGCAAGACGATGCTACGCATGTATCTACCATGCTGACACTTGAAAAAATGGCGCTTGGAGGGATTTATGATCATATTGGGGGAGGCTTTGCCAGATACTCTGTTGACGGAAGATGGCATGTTCCTCACTTTGAAAAAATGCTTTATGATAACGGTCAGCTGATAAGCCTATATGCCGAAGCCTACCAGTATTCTAAGCACTTATTATTTAGAGATGTGGTAGTGGAGACGATCGAGTGGCTGGAAAGAGAAATGACCTCGCCGGAAGGCTTGTTTTACTCTGCTCTGGATGCCGATAGTGAGGGTGTAGAAGGTAAGTTTTACATTTGGGATAAAGAAGAGTTTGATGCTGTGGTAGGAGCGGATGCGCACTTACTGGCAAACTATTATAATGTTACAGACGCTGGAAACTGGGAGGAAGAAGAAACCAACATCTTGTTAAGGAAATTTACGGAAGAAGAATATGCTGATGTAAAAGGAATAACTGTAATGGAGCTTCAGCAAAAAATAAGGGATGCAAAAGCGAAGTTATTGGAAGTTCGTAGTAAAAGAGTGCGACCAGGATTGGATGATAAATGCCTTACCTCCTGGAATGCAATGGCCATAAAAGGCTTAGCTGAAAGCTCAGGTATATTGGCTAATCCACATTATTATGAATTGGCAAAAAGAGCAGCCGATTTCATACTATCTAATTTACGTACTCCTGATGGTGGCTTGTACCGTAACTTTAAGAACGGAAAAGTAACTATTCCGGGCTTTTTAGATGATTATGCATTGTTTATTGACGCCTTAATTGCACTTTATCAATCCGATTCTGATGAGCGCTGGCTTAATGATGCTAAACAATTAGCTGATTATGTACTTGCAAATTTTGAAGATCCGGATAGTCCGATGTTGTTTTATACCTCTGCAAGTGGCGAAGTTTTAATTGCACGTAAACATGAAATCATGGATAATGTTGTTCCATCTTCAAATTCAGTTATGGCCCAGAACTTACATCTTTTAGGGCTGTTGTTTGATGAAGAACGATTTATAGAGAAGGCTTCTGCAATGCTTACTTCTGTACATCCTCAAATAAAAACTTATGGTTCGGCCTATTCAAACTGGGCAATTCAATTGCTTAATGAAGTGCACGGAATTAATGAGATTGCGATAACAGGCGATAATACTGCTGAGATAAAAAAGGAGTTAAATACACATTACATCCCTAATAAAATTACATTGGCAGGAACAAATTCAACCTTACCTTTGTTAAAAGATAAGCAAAGCATTGAAACAAAAATCTATATTTGCCGAAATAAAGCATGCCAGTTGCCGGTAGCGACCGTTGATGAAGCATTACAATTGATAAGCTCTGTTCTACGCTAGCAATACTGAAGCAGGAATCCCTAATTTTTGATGAAGTACTTTTGCAATTCTCAAGGTAAGTGGTTTTTTACGATTAAGCAAAGCGGAAACGTAAGCTTTACTTCCTACCCAGGCTACTAAGTCTTTACTCAGTAGGCCTTTCTCCTCCATTTTTAATTTAACAATTTCAATAGGATCAGGGGAGGGGATTTGATAATGCTCATCTTCATATTTTTTAACGAGTAATAACGCAATTTGCAATTGCTGACCTTCATTACTTTCTGGAGAAAGGTTCAGATCAAATTGAAAATCAATCCATTCCAACAGATCCTCATATTGTTTTTCTGTTTTGATAATGTGTAAGGTCATAGTGTTTATCCTTTGTATTTAATTTTAGTAACATCTATTTTATCATATTCCTTATGGGTTCCAAACCATTTTATCTGAATAGTTTTGTAACTGAAAACCACTCTTATTACTAATCTGTAATGGTTACTTAAAATGTTTATAACCACGCGGTCATCGCCAACCAAACTTGCGTTAGCATGAGCCATTTTAAGTTCCTGGAAGTTTTTGTACTCACAGGCTGAAAATTCATAATACCATTCAAATAATGCATTTTTTGCATCTGGGTACTTTATTGAATAAGCTAAAAGCGTTTTTCTATTAATAATGTTAAACATAACAATAGTTTACTATTGGTGAACAAATATACGAGTTTACTATTAGTAAACAAGTAGTGTGGGTTTTTTATGAAAATTGAACGTCAAAAGAATTCTCTTTTGTTCGTACCACAAGTCTATATAAATTTCATGTTACGCTGGTAAAAAATAAATTAAAGCGCTTTATCGAACAATAGAGGCCGTTTAATTGTTGGATAAGAAATCGATTTGTATTCACCATCAATTTAACAAAGCGTGTTTATTAAAATCTGGTTATATTTGCCGAAATAAAGCATGCCAGTTGCCGGTAGCGACCGTTGATGAAGCATTACAATTGATAACTAAAATAACATCATAATGAGTATTAAACCCAATACAGTAGTATCATTAACGTACGAATTGCATACGACTAATGAAGAAGGACAACAAGTTTTTGTAGAGAAAGCAGATGAGCAAAATGCATTAGTATTTCTTTATGGTACAGGAATGATGTTGCCAAAATTTGAAGAACACTTAGACGGTCTAAATGTTGGAGATGAATATAGCTTTGAGCTTAGTGCTGCTGATGGTTACGGTGAATTAGATCCGGGTGCTTTTGCTGACTTGCCTAAAGATATGTTTAAAGATGTTGACTTACCTGCTGTAGGTGATGTTATTCCATTGCAAGATAATCAAGGTAACCACTTCAGAGCTGGTGTTACTGGTGTTCATGAAGATATTATTACTGTAAATTTGAACCACCCAATGGCTGGTAAAAACTTAATATTTGCTGGTAAAATTTTAACTGTACGTGAGGCTACTGAAGACGAATTGAGTCATGGTCATGCGCATGGAGCTGATGGTCATTCGGGTCATTAATAGCTAATTGCTTAAAAACCCCTTGTGTAATTTTTCTCCTCGGATTCAGAAATAGAATCCGGATGTCGGAAAATTACACAAGGGGTTTTTAATTAGACGCGCTATAAATTTGAGGGGTATAGGGAAATTGCAGGGAGTACAGAATTGCAAGCGAGTACAGGATTGCAGGGAACAGAAAAGGTTTTTTAATGAACCGCGCTGCTGTTGCATTTTTCGCAAACTCCGTAAGCTGTTGAGGTCACCGTAGTCGCAGTAAAGCCCTGAGGCATTTTAATCCTTGGCACATTGACCTCTAAACAATAGATCTTAAAGCAGGTTGTGCAGTTAAAGTGAACATGCTCATCATGGTGATGATGTTCAGTGCAGGAAGCCGAGCAGATTGCATAGTTAGCAGTCCCGTTCATATCCATTATCCTGTGAAGTATTCCCTTGTCTTCGTAAGTATTCAATATCCTGTATAAGGTAACACGATCTATCTCTTTACCTAGCTTTTTTTCAAGCTCAGGCTGCGAAATAGCAGCAGTATCCAAAGCAATTTCTTCGAGTACACGCACCCTTTGTTTAGTATGCTTTAAATCATGTGTTCTTAATATGTTGGCCGGATCTATCATCTTTTGTTGATTTATATAGGTTTGGCAGCAGTTAAAACAATTGGAGGATTATCCATTGCATTACCGGTATTCAATTTTAAAGTTCCTTTAACCGTTATGGTTTGATAGGTAAATTTTATGGGTTCGGTCAGCTCTACCAGTACCATAATAGGGACTCCATTTTTTCCGCAGAAATAGCACTGATTAATGGGTAACGTAGATAGCATGAACCTGGTTTGTTTCATCCCGTCTTTAATAGGAACAATGTATCCTTCCAGCTCAAATGGCTTATTCGCAAATTTCTTGATGTTGTTGTTGTAAATCGCAAACATCTCTGTATCCTTAACGATTTTAAAATCCACACTACCAATAACATCCCAATTGTCGGACATCACCTGATCATCAGGATTGTGTTGTGCCTTAACCGCAAGACCAGTAAAAAGTAATAAGGCAAGAACAATATTTTTCATCATGATACGTGTGTTTTAATTCTTTGATAATATTTTAGAAATGTTCGATCTGTAAGCCTGTACAGCAGGTATGATAGCTGCAAATATACCAATAGCAAGTCCGGCAACAAATAAATATGCTTCTTCACCAAGAAAAATGAGTCCGGACAATCGGGCCTGACTGCTTTCCTGGTTACTTCCTATAAATTGTAATGCCAAATGCCCCAAAACTATTCCAATTATTGTGCCCGCTAAAGTTAGCATAATGCCTTCTGCAATTACAATTAGAAACAACTTGCCTCTGGATGCACCCAGCGTACGCATAATGGCCAGGTCGTAACTTCTTTCCTTTAATGAATTGTATAGATTCACAAATACGCTTATGGCCGCAATAAACATAATAAGTACGGCAAACCATTGTAAAGTGTCTACCCCAACACCTATTAAAGAAAATAACCTGGTGCTTTCCTGAGCCGGTGAGGCAGCCTGCATATTTGTAGATTCATTTACCATGCGCGGAAACATCACCACCGACATTGGCGAACGGTATTGGATGAGTAACGAGGTAATTTCATCATGATGTTCCCCCTCTTCTTCATGATCATGCATTTTCCAAACGCTCGATATATTGGTTAATATCAGATTGTCTGTTACGTTTCCTTGTGGCGCTAAAATACCTGCGACTTTGTATGCATGCGTTTTATGAACATCAGTGCTGCCTGTAAGGCCATGTGCACCATAAAAAGTATCACCTATTTTAAGTTTTAGATTTTCAGCGACTGAGGTTCCGATGGTGGTTTCAAAATCACTTTGCCAGAACTTACCGGCTTTAACTTTAAGCTTATAAATGCCAACAAAATTACTGTCGGTACCCACAATGCGAACCCCGTTGTGATTATCTCCTAGTGCCAATGGTACCGCTTTTTTAACAAAAGGACTTCTGGCAAGTTCTTGAGCTGCTTTCAAGGGGATATTGCCGGTAGGGAAATCGATGTAATAAATACTACTCAATATAAGCTGTAATGGACTGCCTTTGGCGCCCACTACCAGATCTATGTCCTTCGAATTGTTTTCCAGCTTATCGCTAATTTGTGTTGAGGCAAGTAGTAATATGGTTAATATACCCGTTCCAAAGGCAATCAGCATAATGTTTAATGCTGACGACAATGGTTTAGACCATATGCTTTTCCAGCTTATTTTTAAGGGACTCATGATAGTTCGTAAGTATTTGTAAACGCATCCTTAACTCTTTTGTCGTGGGTAGCCACAATAAGTGTAGCCTGATTAATGCCCGATTGATCTATTAAAAGCTCCAGCACTGCTGCGGCATTTTTATCATCCAGACTTGATGTTGGTTCATCAGCAATCAGTAGGGTAGGTCTGTTAATTACTGCCCTCGCAATTGATACGCGTTGTAATTGTCCATGACTCAATTCGTTTGGATAAGCATTTTTTTTATCGGCTATGCCTAAAGAGGTTAGTACTTCCTTTACCCGATTTAAGTCGGTAGGTAGATTGGCAAAGCTTTGCGCCATAACCAGGTTTTCTTTTATGGTGAGGCTTTTTATGAGGTGAGGACGTTGGAAAATAATACCAATATTCCTGCCTCTGAACTGATCCAGATCTTTTGATGATAAATCATAGATAGAAGTGCCATCAATTACAACACTACCTTGCTGAGGCTTCAAAATACCCGTTAAAATATGAAGTAACGTAGTTTTTCCACTTCCGGATGCACCAAGCAGCAACCACTGAGATCCATCATCTACCTGCCAGTCTTTAAAGCCAATCTTGTGGCCATTCTGATAGTTATGAGATACCGCATTTAATGCAATCATACTTATTTCCTTATTTTAATGTGGCTTTTTAAATAGTTTATGTAAAGCTGTTTGCCATTTACTTTATCATGTTTGCAACCTGGGTTTATCATGCTTATAAAAAGCAGAAACACACCAAATATCAGTTTTTTGTTCATTATCTGCGTCGTTTGTAAAGTTAGTAAATGCAATTTCATTGCAAAAAAGTATTCATGTAAAGTAATTGCTACTGCGGGTTAACCCCAATTTTACTTGTGGTTACAAGTGCGATTGTATTTCCAGTTGATATAATGCGCTCCGGCAATGGTAAAACCACCCATTGGGATGAATACCGCTTCTATGCTTTCTATTAAATAATGTCCGGTTGCTATCAATCCAAACCCTATTATCAATGCCATTATGGGCAATAGTTTTTTATGTTTAGGATAAGAAGTACTTAATGAGTACACACCTATAATGAGCGATAAGCCTATCATAACCAGCTCCACCCAGCTATGGGCTAAAAAGCTGAGGCCAAATAGTGGTAGTGTGGTAAGTACGAAAGGTAAAACTGCACAATGAACTGCGCAGGCTAAAGAGGCAGTCATTCCGAGCTGATCTAATTTTTCGGATTTAATAAAGTGCTTCATATTGTTTAAAATGTATTGTTCTCTCAGTGTTTAAATCGTGATTGCAAATATAAACGCAATTTAGTTGCATTTGTGATAAATAATGAAATATATTTGCAACATGATTGCATTTGAGAAACAAAGAAAATTACCCGTAACCGTTCTAAGTGGTTTTCTTGGTAGCGGTAAAACCACATTATTGAATCATATCCTTAATAATAAAGAGGATTTAAAAGTCGCACTGATCGTAAATGATATGAGTGAGATTAATATTGACGCCAAAACTGTTCAGAACCAACACAAGTTGTCGAGGACTGAAGAGCGGCTTGTGGAAATGAGTAATGGATGCATCTGCTGCACCTTAAGGGAGGACCTGATTACTGAAGTTGAAAAACTAGCCAAAGAGGATCGCTTTGACTATCTGATTATTGAAAGTACGGGCATATCTGAGCCAATTCCGGTAGCTCAGACCTTTAATTATGTTGATGAAAACCTGGGCATAGATCTTAGTCAATTCAGCAGACTAGACACCATGGTAACTGTGGTGGATTGCCATAATTTTAAAAAGGATTTCGGTACTAATGAAATGTTGATGGATAGGAACTGGGTTGATGATGAGGCAGATCGCCGGACTATAGTAAACCTGCTAACAGACCAGATAGAGTTTGCTAATGTGATTATCCTCAATAAAACCGACCTGGTTAGCGAAGAAGATCTGAAGCTGCTAAGGGCTGTACTAAGAAAGCTTAACCCCTCTGCAAAACAGATAGAAAGTACATATAGCAAAATAGACCTCAAGGAAATCCTCAATACCAGATTGTTTGATTTTGAAACCTCCTCGCAGGGTCCAGGCTGGATTAAGGAATTAAATGAGGGACATGAGTCTGAAACAGAAGAGTATGGAATTAGTAGTACCGTATTTCGTTCAGCGAGGCCGTTTCATCCTCAGCGCTTATGGAACTTTTTAAATGAAGATTTTCCTAATAACATTTTAAGAACCAAAGGTCTGTTTTGGATTGCAGCTTTACCGGATTATGCACTCAACTTTTCACAGGCCGGTGGGTCTCTTAAAATAGAAAATGCAGGCAATTGGTGGGCAAGTATGCCCTTGCAGGAACGACTTACTTATACTGATTACCTGGAAAACCGAAAAGACATTGAAAGTAGGTGGGATATGGGGTTTGGAGATCGCTTAAACGAGCTTGTTCTGATTGGGCAGGATATGGATAAAGACCGCCTGCACCATGAGCTGACTTCATGCTTGTTGAATCATAAAGAACTGATCTGCTACTGGCAGGGAGAGAAATTCGAAAATCCATTTGAAAGTGTTCTTTAGCCCGCTTTTATGAAGAGAAGCATACTTTTAATGATTGCCCTTACTTTTTTCTCAAATGTTTACGCTCAGGAGGATTCTGTGAAGTTGGACAGCGCAGTTAAAACGCGGGTTAAAACTATTAAACTGAAGGAAGTAGGTGTTGTGGAGAAAGCGAAACCTGTTGGCCGGACCAGTATTTCTGTAACGTTATCAGAAAAGCAACTTCAGCAAACCAAAGGTTCAGGATTGGCAGAAACCATTAAAGAAATTCCGGGTGTAAGCATATTAAAAACCGGGTCCACGATTTCCAAACCTGTAATAGAAGGGATGCATGGCAACAGAATATTGATTCTCAATAACGAGATCAGGCTCGAGGCTCAACAATGGGGCTTAGAGCACGCTCCGGAAATAGACCCTTTTCTCGCCAAAAGAATTCATGTGATCAAAGGAGCAGAGTCTGTAAGGTACGGTGCGGAGGCAATCGGAGGTGTTATTATTGTTGAACCACCTGCTTTACCAACTTCTGGCGGTATTTCCGGAGGACTTAATCTTATCGGTGCATCAAACGGAAGATCAGGAACTTCATCTGCTATGCTAAACGGCGGATTAAAATCCTTACCGGGTTTTGGCTGGCGAATGCAGGGTACGCTTAAACGGTCAGGCAATGTGCGTTCTGCCGAGTACTATCTTGGAAACACAGGCGTCAGGGAGTTAAATTATTCGGCTGCGGCGGGATATCACACCGAGAAGGCTAGTTATGAAGTTTATTATAGTCGCTTTGGTACTGAGCTGGGTATTTTATATAGCGCGCATGTGGGTACAAAGGAAGATATCGACGCCCGAATCGCAATTGGCAGGCCGTTGGAGAATTATGGATTTGTCTATAACATTACCGCACCACGTCAAAAGGTTGCTCATGATTTATTTAAAGCAAAAGCTCATTATGACTTCAGCAATCAACAATCTTTAGCTATTACTTATGGTTTTCAAAAGAATCAGCGAAAAGAGTATGATTTCAGAAGGGGTGATAGGGAAGCACTTCCTATTACAGACCTGGTTTTGAATACCCATACACTGGATCTGGTTTTTGAAAAGCAAGAAGCAAGCGGATCAAAGCGCCTGTATGGATTTAATGGGATCGTACAGGTGAATAATAATATCCCCGGAACATTAGCCAATACTTTCATACCAAACTATGATGGTTTTACGGCAGGTGTTTTTGTTATACAGCGCTGGGTAAAAAATGATTTCGAGTTTGAGGGAGGCTTGCGCTATGATTTTAAACTATTTGATGCTGCGGGATACAGGTATACTGGTGATGGGGAGCAGTATTATGGAGGACAAAACAGGTTTCATAATGTTACCGGATCATTTGGAACGCTTTGGAAAATTGATGAGCAATGGCAGCTGGGTAGTAATCTGGGCCTGGCCTGGAGAGCTCCTACCGCAAATGAACTGTTTAGCAATGGCCTCCACCATGGAGCCGGATTGTACGAAATAGGAAACCCCAATATTGAAACAGAGCAGGGCTATAAATGGGTTAACGCTTTAAAGTACTATCAGGGGAAACTAAATTTTACTCTTGATGTTTATGCCCAATACATTAACAATTACATCTATTCTGAACCGGATAAAACCTTTAAACAAACGGTAAGCGGTACCTATCCTATATTCAGGTATAAACAAACCAATGCTTCATTTTTTGGGGCAGACTTCTCAGGGACCTATCACTTTTCTGAGTTGCTTTCCTATAAACTTAATGCTGCACTAATCAGGGCGCGAGACTTGGGTAATCGTAAATACCTGCCTTATATCCCATCCGACAGGTTAGATCAGCGTATTCGCCTCGATTTTCAATTAGAAAACTTTGGCGACACATGGCTACAGGCGGGGCATAGTTTCGTTCGTCGGCAAACGCGTTATGAAGCGGAAAGTGACTATGCGGCTCCTCCCGGATCTTATCATCTTTTTCAGCTTTCCGGTGGAACGGCGATGAAAATTGGTGAGCAGGAGCTAAGTTTCAATCTCAGTGTCGACAACCTCTTTAATACCCTTTACAAAGAATACATGAATCGCTATAGGTACTACACGCATGATATGGGAAGGAACATTACCCTACGTCTGGCCTATAAATTTTAATCGAATAAATCTTATCAATTAACATATAACACTTTACAACATGAACAAATTACGCAATTACTCTTTAGTCGTTTTAGTAGGGCTTATCGCAATCACATTTAACGCCTGTAAGAAAGATCCAAAACCAGAATTGCCGGAAGAAGAGATTGGCAAGGCAGAGCTCACTTTTCTTGAGGTTGAGCGCGAAGCCCACGGGGATCATTATCATTACAATCCTATTGCCGAAGCAAAACCCACCGTTATCACTTTTGATAGTAAGGGATTACCGCCTGTCGGTACACATCTTCATCTGATTGAAGGTAAAACTTACAAACTTACACTTAGGTCATTTGACTTTGCAAACCGCGAAATGCAGCAGGAATTTCTTGAAAAACACGACATCCATCAGGCATTTATCTTAGGAGCTCCGGATGGCATTTTAACTTATGCTTATGCCGATAGGGATAAAGAAAATAAGAAAATAAATGTTGGTGTTTCCGGATATTTAACGGTTGATGAACATACAGAAACCGGGTTTACTTTCCGCTATGTACTTCGTCATCTTAACCCTGGAGTAAAAGCCAGCATAACGGCAGCAAACTGGAATGATGTAAATTTTGCGGCGAAGTTTGCGGGAGCTAATGATCTGGACTTGAAATTTGAATTGCACCCGGTACATGAAGGTGAGCATGAGCATTAAGGGATAGTCAGCATAATTAAATTGTATACGCACTGCGTATACAATTTAATTATGCTGATCTTAGGCTAGCTATTTGAACTGCCCTCATGACCAGTGAACAAACCTTTACTTTAAACTTAATTAATTCGTTAAAGACTGTCGGAAGCAAAAGAACCTATTCTAAAGGTGATTTTATACTTAAAGAGGGAGAGGTAGAGAGGAATCTTTATTATGTAGAATCGGGGGCTATCCGAGTTTTTCTACTATCAGAATATGAAGAGCAATCCATTCGTTTCGGCTTTGCGGGTTCAGTAATTAATTCCCTGTCTTCCTTTTTTAAGGGAAGTCCATCTGAGTTTTATGTGGAGGCGATTAGAAAAACTACCTTGCTGGTTATAGCTAAAGAAAAGGTGCAGGAGATAGTGAATCAGGATATTGAAAGCCTCATTGGATACAATCAGCTATTAGAAACCGTAATCAGTCAGCAAATGGAAAGGGAGGTCGATTTGCTTACTGTATCGCCAACAGAACGGTTAAAGCGCGTACTGGAAAGGAGCCCAAATCTGTTCCAGCATATTCCCCTAAAGTATATCGCTTCCTATTTAAGGATGACTCCTGAAACACTTAGCAGAATTCGAAATTCTTGATTTCAATCAATAGCCAGAAAATACTTTGTTTTCATCTTTGTGTAAATTAGTAACAACAATGAAGATAAAGAATAGCCTGCTAATAGAAGAGCTGTTGGCCACAACAGCATGGTCAACTCATGCAGTTGAAAAACTTAAGGAGCTTGGGGTTGATCAGTTAAATACAAAAAGTAACCCAACAGAGTGGAGTGTTTTGGAGTGTATTGAGCACCTGAACCTTTATGGTAGTTTCTACCTTCCGGTTATAGAACAAGCAATGCTATCTCAAAAACCAGATAAAACAGCAGGATTATTTAAAAGCGGTTTCATTGGCGATTATTTTGTCAACATGATCAGGGTAAAGCCAGGTAAAAACAAGAAAATGTCGACAACAAGGGATAAAAACCCATTGGGTTCTGTATTAACATTGACCACAGTCGATCGTTTTTTAAAGCAACAACAACTGTTAAAAACCTTGCTTGAGCAAGCGAGCTATGTTGACATGACAAAATTGAAAACACCAATTTCCATCACTAAAATGGTCAGGCTGAGATTGGGCGATACCTTACGTTTTATGGTATACCATATCGAACGTCATGTAATTCAGGCAGAACGAATAAAGCGCAATTCTAAATATATTTAAATGAGATCTTGACCGCGAAGAACCTTTTGGCATACATTTAGCACTACATTTCGAAATTTTATATGAAAAGGATATATTTCGTACTCGCAATTTCAAGTTTCTTGTTTTTAACTTCTTGCTACACGACAAGAACGGCAGGTAACAGTGGTAAAGTTCCACCAGGACAAGCAAAAAAAGGGACGGGATCAAAATCGGCAAAACCATTTGCACCCGGACAGCAAAAAAAGAATTAATGTAATTCAGGTTGAATGCATAAAGAACAATTAGAAGGCGTATACGCCTTCTAATTGAATGAAGCAATTGTGTTTAACTGTTTGCTTCAATCCTTTCCTTACTTGTATTAAGCCGGTACATTTGAAACAATAGCGAAAAGCTGATCAAAGACAGGCCTATGTAGAATCCCGCAGATAAAACTTTACTTTCTTTGTAGATCAGTATCGCCAGTAAAATGGTGTACAGAGGCTCCAGATTAAAAGTAAGACTTACTGTGAATGATGAAATGTACTTTAGTGCATTTATAATTAGTAAATACATGACCACGGTGCATAGAATTGACAAAACGAGCAACCAGGTAAAGTCTTTTACAGAGGGAAGTAGCGTAGCTGAGGGAGATATGGACAGGAACATTGGCATAATCAATGTTAATCCCAAAAATCCACCAAGCATCTGGTATAGAATAATCATTTCCCCATCATAAGCCTTGGCAAGATGTTCATTGTAAATGGTGTATAATGCCCCAAATATGGAGGAGACAACACCTAAAATAATACCCGTTCTGTAACTCGCATCCATACCAAAAATAAGGCTTATTCCAACCAGTGTTAAACCACTTAGGAAGAGCTCGTGTACAGCAAGCCTTTTTTTATTAATTATTGGAGCCAGTATGGCATTAAAAAAGCTCGTAAGTGCAAAACAGACTACCCCAACAGATATGTTGGCATATTTTATACTTCCATAAAAAAACAACCAATGTAGCCCCAAAAGGATGCCAACGAGTGCAATTCTAATTTTTCCGGAGCAGGAGATAGGCCTCATTCTCCCTGTTATTGTTAAGAAAATAAACATGATGATGCCTGAAATGAGCATTCTGTACCAGCTTAGTAATCCCTCATTTAGTGTGATTAATTTGCCGAATATTCCTGTAAAACCTGCGAGTATTAATGCGATATGTAATTTTATATATGCTTTTTTCATTTTTATATAATGCTGCCAGCTCACACTTGTAAGTGTAAGAAGCAATTGAGAAAATAATAGGATTGCAAAGGGTATAAATGAGTAATTGATGTCAGTTTTAAACTGGCACCAGGTATTTAATCATTTATTGTGAAGCTATTAAGCTATATAAAATGATACTGGAGGAGGAAGACAACTCTGATTTAGCATATACAAATGTATATTAAATTGTTATATTTATTTGTTGTACAAATCAATATAAATTATGAAACGCGCTCTTCTATTTCTTCTGTTATGTTTTTCTTTGGCCGTTCAGGCGCAAACCCTAAACCTGAAAAAAGGCCAGAAACTGAGTTATGAAATACTCGAAATTACGGATCATGGCAGTAATTTGTATATGACTTATAATGAGTTTGATTTCCTCATCAAAGCAGTCACTAAGGACGGCTATATAATCACCGTATCCCGGCCAAGATATATTGCCAAAGATTATAAAGATATGGCCGATTCACGTTTTGAGCTTTCAGCTCAGCCGAATAGGTATATGGCGATAGCAAAGAAGGTACTGAGTACAATGAGCTATCAGGTCACCGTAAATAAAACCGGGGAAGTTCAGGAAGTTCAAGGTTTGGAGCCGATAATTGAAAAAGTATCGGCGGCATTTAAAGAAAGAAAAACCACCGAAAGTTATAGCCAGGAGGATTTTATACAATCAGCCTTCAGCGTGAAAAATTTTAAAAGCCAGATAAATAGGCTTCTTTCTGTAAAACCTGTCGCGGATGTAGATACCATTAAAACGGGTACCAGGAGGTATGCCGTAACTAATCGGGCCGCAAATGGAGTAACTAAAAAGGATTCGGTTTTTACTATAGATACGATGATGATTAAGAAGAGTGCGGGGCACGAAGTGAAAACCGGTTTATTAATCAGCGCATTGAATGATTCAACCGCCAACAGTACAAACCTTAAAACCGGTGAACTGAGGTTCTATAGGTTTGCCAGTAAGATCAATCTCAAGGAATCAAATGTGAAAGCTCTGGGTTTTGGTCCGCTGCTTTTGGAAGAGATCAAGAAGGGGATTGATTACGATAACTACTTCAGTCCTGCAGGTATGGCTGCTCAAAAAGTAACAAAGATGTTGGAGGTATTTGATAATACCAAGGGTAAGCTGGGGGTAAAGGATAGTATTTTAAAAGTGCTGGATACATTGGACCGGCAAATGAAGGAAACCGATTATCCTTATTGGGCAGAAAAAGTGAAGCTCATAGGCCGACTAGGGATAAATGCGGAATCGCTAATCCGGAAAATTCCTTATGAATATCTGACCGCTGATTTTTACGTTTTGCAAAAGCTGGAATATGAGCTTAAGGAAAACAATACCGAGAACTTTGCAAAAGCAATTAACCTGGTTTTTGCCAAATTTGGAAAGGGGCGCAACTATCCCCTAAATGTACATGTACTTGTAAATGCTATTCACGATGAATGGGCAAAGCATGTATTTAATACCAACGACAAAGCCGTTTTGTTGCCCATTCTCAATTCGATCAATGAAGTTGAAAAACTAAACTTTCCCCGATTTAATGCGATGTTGGCCGGGTTAAAAACTTATACCCAGGTTAAACTTGCCGATGACAATAAACAGCTTGCTGCGCTGATCAGTTCAAATACCAGTGCACCTTACGACAAATATGGTCGTTACAGATTGCTTATATATGATGAACTTAGCAAACGTCAGGTAGCGGATTCGATAAGGATGAATTATATAGACCTGACGATTGACAAGCTAAAAAAAGCTGTGGCAGATTCCAGTAATTTTGCCAAATCGCTCAAGCATGTGCAGCGCAAATACCTGGGTGATGCTTACTACAGAAAGAGCCAGTTGATGGGTAGTGCAGGACTCAATTACTTGCAGACGGCAGCCGAATATGTTCCTTCGCAGGAAGATAAGATTCAGAATAACTGGGATTTGGAGCCTGAGTATGTCTATCTACCTTTTATGGCTTATAATGAGCTATACATGGCTAAGGCCGAAGCCACAGGTGGATCCAAAGATGCAGTATTGGAAAAGTATGCCGAAATGGTAATCATAGAACCCGAGCGTTATTCGATACTTAAAGAAAAATACCTAAAAACATATCCAAACGGAGATTTTAGGGCCTGGTTTGCCAAGGTGCTTAAAGCGAAGTTACCGGTTTCGCCTGTTTTTGCATTGGAGGAAACCTCAGGTAAAAAGGTGGGAAATGCCGAACACAAGAACAAGTTCATCTTTATTGATTTCTGGGGTACCTGGTGTGGCGCATGTGTCAGTGAGATCCACAAGATTGAGGAACTCCATGTAAAGAACGACAAGCCGGAAAAGCTGATGGTAACCACTATTGCTTGTTTCGACAAGAAACAATATGTGATAGATTTTATGGCAAAGAGAAGCTATACCTACCAGGTATTGATGTCTGATAATTCAATAGAGGGTAAGTTCAAAGTGAAACATTATCCAACCAAACTTCTGCTATTGCCTACCGGAACTTATATCGTTATTCCAAATACAGAAGACTACAAAGCATTGGTAGATAAATATTTGGAATGGGAGATATAGGGTCTGGTGTTCTACAATGTATGCCCACTTCCTATAATCGCATTTAAGCAAGCGCCAAAAGCTGCTTCCTCCTGATAATTTGAACAGATGAGTTGGGTTTCAAATTGCTCTTCGAATGCGCTACATAGCAACGGATTTCTTTTAAGTGCATTGCCAGAACCTATAATAATATGCTTTTCATTTTTTATTACCGCGGGTAAATGTTGGTAAAAATTAAAAAGTTCAAGACTAATACCTTTTAGAAACCCAAGAATAAGGTTCTCGGGAGTAAAATTGTTAAATGAAATATTTTCGATACGACCTCTCTTCTGCGATGTAGAACGAGCGCCATTAAAAAGGGTTTCAACGACAGGAAGATCATTCGAATTGTCTTTATACCCACTCTCCGTCATGATTTGATAAATATCTAAACCCAAGGGCATCTTTGCAATAAACTTCTGCAATGTTTTCTCGAAAAAGGTCTTTAGCATAGCAAAAGCCTGTCCGCCGGATAAAGCTGCGCCAACCAGAAGGTATCCGCCACCGGGGAAAGGACGTGTGTCTAATGTCTGAACATTTAAAAAATGTTCAGAATAAACTGAGATCTGGCTACTTGTGCCCACTGAAATATGAATGGATTTATTGAAGTCTTTTACCGAGCCTAAAAACGCAGCCTGATTATCTCCAATAGCAGCGTAAATAGGAATATGTTCGTCAAAATAGCCACAGCAGGTGGTTGATTGTGTTAATTCTGGTAGTAATGAGCAATCAATACCTGCCTTTTCTATTGCAGCGTGGTCAAATTCCAGCTTTTCTAAATCAAAGAATCCCAGGCTTGCTCCATTTGAGTAGTCAGTAAAGGGAGTCTTTTTATTGGTGAATTTCATGACTACATAATCCATAATAGTACAGATTTTTTTAGCCTCTTTAGGTACCAGACTATTAATGCTATTAAAGAAGTGGGTCGTTAATCCGTATCCTGAGGCTAAATCGTATCCTGTTAATTCAGAAAGAAAAGAAGCATAGGTTTTATCTTTTGAATAGAATTGGTTTCCCCTGTCGTCCTGCCAGGTATAAAGAGGGCTGATGGCATCTCCCTCTTGGTTTATATAAAGTATTCCGTGCATTTGTCCTGTAACGCCAATCCCTTTGATATTCGGATAGCGCGACGAAAAGTCCACCAATATTTCACGTACCTGTTCAATAATGCGGTCAGGGGCTTGTATTTTCTCCCAGCTTTTTGCTGAAGGAAGGTTGGAATCGTTATCTCTTGTTACAGACTCAATTTCTTTATTTTCAGAATCATAAGCTACACCACTGATTGAACTGGTACCAATATCTATTCCAACAAAGTGCATATTCATTCTTTTTTTCTCTACCTAATTTAAGCCAAATTTCTACCAATCTTATTTATCGGTACACTGGCGCAAATGTATAAACTTACTTTACGTTAGCAAACTTAAATGCACTTTTTTTGTTGTCATAAGTTTACATTTGTGAATAATTGAAATTAAATATGATTAGTTTTGTTCTGTTTTTTATGTTTATTTAATATTGTAATGTATTGATTTATAGCGTTTTTTTGTTGTTAACAAACATGATTTAATGTTTTTTGATGTATTGTTTAAATGTAAACATTTGTTGTTAATTGTTCTTAAAAAACAATGCTTTTTGTTACTTAATAAGCTCGTTTTGACTGTGTTGAAAACAATATAAAACAAATTTGTTACGTTTTAATTTGTTTAAATGTAATGTATTATAAATATAAATATTACATTTGAAAACGAACCATTTATAAATTGCCTATACATATGAAAGGTAAAATTAGTAGCAAGACTATTTACGATACAATAAAAGATCAAATCCATAAGGAGAGGTTTCCTCAAGGCTCAATGTTGCCAGCCGAACAAACCCTGGCTCAAAAATATTTAGTTTCCAGACCTACTATTGCGAAAGTTTACAATCAGTTGCAGGATGAAGGCTTTGTTCAGAAAACCAAAGGTCTTGGAACAATCGTTACTCATCAACATTCAAATACCACCTATACCTTTGGGTTATTATTGCCAGGTGCCGGAGAGTCAGAGATATTCTCGATTATTAACGATCAACTGGCGAGCCAATCCGAAGCTGGAAGCTTTAATTGTTTATGGGAGGGTGCAACAGCAGGCAGTGCTGAGATTCGAAAAATGCTGATCGAAAGCTACTGTGAAAGTTACATCAATAAGAAAGTAGACGGAATCTTCTTTTCCCCTTTGGAAAGAGTTCCGGATGCGGATGAATTGAATTTAAAGATTTGCAACGCAATACAAGATGCCGGTATCCCTCTCGTTCTGATAGATCGGAATATGCGAGTTTCCCCGGAACGCTGTGCATTCGATGTGGTATCCCTTGATAATTTCAATGCCGGTTCTGTCATGGCTAAACACCTCCTTGATCGGGGATGTGATGAAATCCATTTTTTCTATCGTCCGGGTTCTGCAAGTTCTATCGATTTACGTATTGCAGGAATTCGAGACATAGTACAAAAGCAGGGATGTTTATTTACGGCCAATAATCTGTTTTGCGGCAATCCTGAAGATTTGGACTTCGTTAAGAAAATGAAGATAACTTCAGGAAAGACAGGTATTATCTGTGCAAATGACTCTACCGCTGCAGTTTTAATGTCCTCTTTGGATGCTTTAGGAGTGGAAATTTGTTCAGATGTTTTGATATGCGGTTATGATGATATGAAATATTCTAAACACCTCAAACATTCATTAACATCCTTTAGGCAACCTTGTGAGGAAATTGCCAATATCAGCATTGAACTATTGATGCGAAGATTAAAAGACAATAACCGCATTCCAATAACAGTAAACTTAACCGGAGAAATTGTCGTTCGTGAGTCGAGCCAATTTTTATAATAGCATATACATTGTCTTTGCAGTGATGTTTGAGCTGTCAGAAGACCCTGATTGTTAAACTTTAATAGATAAATCAATGAAAAAAAAATTACTCAATTCTTCTTTGGTAATAACGATGATTATCGGCAGTATGCTCTTTCATGGTTGTGCGCCAAAACGGGAGGCAGTTAAACTTGTGTTGCGTTCCTCACCATGGCACTTTTCTGAAGGTTCAGCATTAAGCACACTTTCACCAAAAAATACGAAAGGAACTTTTGCAGTGCCTTCTGATAGCAGCAGTTTTACCATCAAATTGTTGGTTAACCTAAAAGCGGGAAACTCCATCAAGAGTCTTCTTCAAATTCCAAATGTACTGACTGTAAAGACTTTTAACAGTGATGCGAAGGATCGGAAACTGCAAAACTATCCTGCTTTTCCAATGCCTGATGGGTCTATTCCTGTAGTGGAAGCGGCCCTTCGACTTCATTCCCCTACGGAATCTAAAGGTCCACGCGATATGCCTATAGGTATTCCTCTGGCGATGTTGAAAAACCCACAGGGAGCGCATGAAGTGGTGCTTCATTTTTCAGGGGTTCGATGGACTTTGTATGTAGATAATGAGCTTCTTGACAACGACTTCGCCTTAGGCTATCCAAAATGGGGAAAACAAAGCACCTGGGAAATAGATCCTTCCGTTGTTGCTAAGGCAGAAATCTTCTTCCCCGGAATTGAACCACAAAGAGTAGCACTGCAGACACCGCGCACTGCTGCTGAGATTCAGTATTGGACGCCTTCAGGACATAACAGCTGGGTGGGTGATGTTGTTACTTTCTATCATAAAGGCCGTTATCACGTATTTTATTTATTTGATCGCAGGGGGCATGCCAGCAAATTTGGAAGAGGAGCGCATTATTTCGAGCACATCTCCACGACTGACTTCAAAACCTGGACTGAACACGATGCTGCAACCCCGATTGAGGAACAGTGGGAAACATTCGGAACAGGCACCCCTTTTATCTTTGACGATAAACTCTCTATTAGTTACGGGCTGCACACGACAAGAATCTATCCGAAGGAACAAACCACCTTACCTTTGCAGTGGGATTACTACAATAAACATGGCGTTACGGGCTCTTTCCGCTATGATACTATCCCTGGCTATCCGGCCGGATCAACTTATTCCATCAGTGAAGATGGGATCAGTAATTTCAAGAAAACAAAAATATTGTTCCATCCTTGTGAAAACCCAAGTGTTTATACCGACCCCGAAGGACGTTTACGTATGTTAGCGAACTATGGAGCAAAAGGAACCTGGGGATCGGATTCCATCAATGGAGGTTGGCGGTCTATCAATCCTGATTTTCCTCCGGGCGGCGATTGTACATTCTTTTTCCGTTGGGGAAATTATGATTATGTTATCGGTGGTTTTACCGGCTTTTGGTCAAAACCGGCAAAGGCACCCGAAGATAAATTTGTAGATGGTGTTAGAGCCGGGTTAGACTTTTACAATGGAATGAGCGTGCCAGCCGTGACAGAAATAAACGATGGTCGTTTCTTGTTGGCCGGCTGGATGCATATGGCGGGATGGGGTGGAACATTAACTATCCATGAAATGATACAATCCCCTGACGGTAGAATTGGAACAAAATGGATGGAGGAAATAATTCCTGCTACCCAAAAAGAAAAAACATTGGCGAAAGAAATTAAAGAGACTTCTTCTTTTGCTACGGGGTCTTCTTCTTTCCTGCTCACATTTGATGTAGAGCCGGGTACAGATGTGACTGGAAAACTAGGCGCACTTTTTCTGGGTGCAGATGGTGAAAACCATGCTTGTGAAGTCCAGATTAACCCAAAAACGAAAAAAGCACAATATGGAAACGGACAACTTCAGCATTTCTCAGCTGCAGAGAAATCACTACGTGAAGGAGGGGCTCCATCCGATGCGCGTAATTACGCTATTGAAAATCTGGCCAATACAGATAAACCTTTTACTGTTCGGATGATTGTTAAATATGAAGATAAGTTTGGAGGTTCACAGATTGACACTGAAATTGCAGGTCAACGCACTATGATTACTTACCGCCCGGACTTAAAGGTTGAAAAGCTCCTGTTCAGATCGGATCAAACCGGAATCAAGAATGTCAAAATAGCGGCACTTAAAAATTAAGAAAATCTAAATACATATATTGACCTGCTTTTTATACTAACCAAACAGATGAAAAAGATAAACCTTAAAGACATTGCAGAATATGTTGGCGTTTCGACGGCATTGGTATCTTATGTACTCAATGGTCAGGCAGTGGAAAAGCAGGTCAATAAAGCTACAGCTGAACGCATCCTAAAAGCTGCAGAGAAATTTAACTACCAGACAAATCAAATTGCCAAAAGTTTAAAGACTCAAAAGACGCATACGATTGGCCTTGTTGTTGCCGATATAAATTTTAGGTTCAGTACCGGAATAACCAAATCAATTGAAGAAGAGGCCAAGAAAAACAACTATACTGTAATTTATGGCAGTTCTAATGAAGATGCTGAGAAATTTGCCAAGCTGATTAATGTTTTTGTTAACCGTCGGGTAGATGGATTGATTTTGGTTCCTACTGAAGGTTCTGAAAACGAGATCGAAGTGCTTCAGCGGTCCGGTATCCCATTTGTACTTGTGGATCGTCACTTTCCCGAAATACAGTGCAATTATATTGCATTAGATAATTACAAAGCCGCATATAACGCAACTCAGTACCTGATCGATAAAGGACACCGCCGGATTGCTTTTGTAAATTATCGCACAACGCTTTTTCATCTGTTAGAGCGTAACAAAGGTTATGCTGATGCACTGAAGGACAATAATATCAATTTTGAGGAATTTTGGCTTCAGCAGATTGATAACGCCGGAGATAATGAGGTTTCCACCAGCATCGAGCTACTCTTGAAAGCGCCTATGCCATGCGATGCCATCTTTTTTGCTACCGATATACTGGCAATCAATGGGCTTAAATATCTCAGTAAAGAAAAAATAAATGTGCCTGAACAAATTTCTGTGCTAAGTTTTGATGAATCAGAGGCATTTGATCTTTTCTACACTCCAGTTACCTTCTCCCGACAGCCGCTGACGGAAATGGGTTGTTTAGCAGTAAACAACCTGATGGAGCTGATGAATGGGAGCGACCATATCAAACAGATCAGCCTCGAAGCAAAGATCATTTCAGGTGCTTCATGCAGGGAGCAATAATTTTTTAACAAAAAATTTAAACGATTAAAGTGGTGTTATGACGAGAACTATTCTTAAAACTAAAAATTTAAACGATTAAAGTGAGCGCTTATACAAGCATATTTTTTTAACATAAAATTTAAACGATTAAAGTGGCATTACATACATCGGAAATCAGAAGTTATGAACCTGATCAACGATTTAAGATTCTAACCAAAAAACCAAATATTATGAACAAAATCTTAATGATGATTTTATTGTTTTTCTGCGTGGGGGTGCATGCCCAGCAAAAAACATTAACGGGTACTGTTACCGACAAGGATCTCCAGGTTCCTATTTCGGGAGTAACGGTAAAGTCCAGTCGGCAGACTGTAGTAACCGGCCAGGACGGGAAGTTCAGTATCAGCACTGCTGTTAATGAAACGATTACACTATCCTATATCGGAATGAAACCTGTTTCTATTGTAGTTGGAGCAGAAAATGAAATTTCTGTTTCAATGGAATACGATGCAGGTAATCTAAATCAGGTGGTCGTTACCGGCTACTCGACCCAGAAAAAAGCAGACCTTACGGGTGCTGTCTCCGTAATTAAAACGGAGCAAATTAAAGATGTTCCCCTTGGTAACCCTATCAAAGCGCTGCAGGGAAGAATACCGGGAGTCTACATTACTACAGATGGTTCTCCAGCAGGAGGTGCAACAGTCAGGATCCGCGGTATCGGAACATTAGGGAATAACAATCCGCTTTATGTGATTGATGGGATTCCGACAGAAAGAGGACTCAATGAGATCAACCAGGCTGATATCGAATCTATGCAGGTGTTAAAAGACGCATCGTCTGCCTCAATTTACGGATCGAGGGCTGCCAACGGGGTAATCATTGTAACCACAAAAAAGGGGAAATCAGGCACTACGAAAATCGATTTTAATTCCTCTATCTCAACCCAGTCCTATGTTACAAAGGTCTCAGTGCTCAATACCGAAGAACGCGGACGGGCATATTGGCAAGCAGCAGTAAATGATGGTCCGGGCAACGATCCGAATATCAATCCGATTTATAAGTATAACTGGAATGGGGACTTCAACAATCCAATCCTGAATAACATCATCTATCCTGAATTTATTGATGCTGCAAAGACCATGAGACCGGCGGATACCAGGTGGTTCGACGAGATTTCACAAACCTCTTTCATTAAAAGCAATGACCTTACGATCAGTAGTGGGAGTGAAAAGGGTAGCTCACTTTTTTCAGTGAGCCATTATGATAATTCAGGGATCATCAGAGGGTCGTCTCTCAAAAGAACAACGGTAAGGTCAAATTCGGATTATAAAATGTTCAACGACAGGTTGGTAATAGGAGAAAATCTCTCAGGAACCTACAGTGTAGGAACATCGGTTCCGGCAGGCTCTATTGTTGACTTATCTCTTTTAGCACAACCTATTGTTCCGGTACATACGATTGATGGAGGATGGGGAGGACCAGCTGCGGGAATGACCGACCGTCATAACCCCGTAAGACTGATCGAGGACAATAGACAGAACAAATCCAGGTTCTTCCGTGTTTTCGGAAATGCGTATGCGAGCCTTAAAATCATTCCCGAGCTAACGTTAAGATCTAGCATCGGCATTGATTATAGTGGCAATTATGAAAGAACATTGAGGAAGTCCTATGTCTCCGGCTTTTTGGTGGATCCCTCAAACCAGGTCACAACCAGTCAAGACTACAGTGGAAACTGGGTATTGCAGAATACCCTGGATTTTAAGAAAACAATCGGAGCGCATGATCTTCAGGTACAGGTGGGAAGCGAACAGATCAAATTCACTGCGCAAGATTTTTATGGATCGAGGCAGGGATACGCACTGGAGAACATCGACTATGCCTATCTTGATGCCGGGTCTACGCTAAAAGATAATGGAGGCTCCGGTAGCGGCAATTCGCTTTTATCATTTTTTGGAAAGGCCAATTATAGTTTCAAAAATCGTTATCTGGCATCCTTTACTATACGTAGGGATGGCTCATCAAAATTCGGATCTGAAAACAGGTATGCTTATTTTCCTGCATTCTCACTGGGATGGAGATTGAGTGAAGAAGCGTTTGTTAAGGATTTAATTCCGGCATTGTCTGATTTTAAACTTCGCTATGGCTGGGGAAAGAACGGAAACCAGTCTATAGCCAACAATGCTATATATGACCTTTACTCTGCTATTTATGGCACCGACAATACTTTTGATAGAGATAAAGGAAGTGCTTACGACATCAATGGGGGTAATTCCGGTCAGCTGCCTTCAGGTTTTACCAAAACTCAAAGGGGGAACAGCGCATTAAAATGGGAGACTACAGTTCAATCAAACTTCGGAGTAGATTTTGGTTTCTTTAACCAGAAGCTTTCCGGTTCTGTTGATTATTTCATCAAAAATACAACTGATATCCTGCTAACTCCGCCAAGTCTGGCTGTGATTGGGGAGGGGGGAGACCCAACCGTAAATGGTGCTTCCATGAACAATAAGGGACTGGAATTTATGGTCAACTATGATGGTAAGATAGGTGACGATTTCAATTTCTCGCTATCGGCAAACTTGTCCACCTACCGCAATAAGATCACTGAGCTTCCAGAAAATTCGCTGACTGCTTTTCCCGGCAATGGAAATGACAAAATTATTCTGGGCAGATCTGTTGGTAGTTATTATGGATACGTTGCTGATGGATTGTTTCAGAATCAAGCCGAGGTGGATGCGCATGCCACTCAGAACGGGAAGGGAATTGGAAGGATCCGCTATAAAGACGTTAATGGCGATGGTGTGGTGAACGGTTCTGACCGCGATTACATTGGCATAAGTGATCCGGATTTTACTTATGGACTAAATGTGACTGCAAACTATAAAAAGTTTGATGTTAGCTTTCTGTTCCAAGGGGTAAAGGGCGTTATGGTAAATAATGGAAGCAAGATCTATACTGATTTCTCTTCGATATGGCCAGGTACAAACTGGGGAAGCAGAACGCTTGATGCCTGGACACCACAAAACACAGGTTCATCAATTCCGGCACTAACACTTGTTAACAGGAATGATGAAAGCAGATTCTCTACGTATTTTCTTGAGCCCGGCTCCTATCTGCGCTTAAGAAATGCACAGATCGGCTACGACATTTCAAGTTTAGCTAATAAAATTCACATCAAGAGGGCGCGTTTTTATCTTCAGGGGAGCAATCTGCTGACCATAAAAAACAAAAAATATACTGGTCCGGATCCTGAAGCACCAGGCAGTACATTCCCAATTCCGGCAATTTATACACTTGGATTGAACATCACCCTTTAATCAGACAAACAACCAGATAAAACAAATATGAAAAGGTTTAAATATTTAATACTTGGTATGGTTTTGCTTAGCTCTGCCTGCCAAAAGGCGCTCGATCAAACACCTCAGGGCGTGATCTCCGGAGCCGAACTTAATTCCCCGGAAAACATAGATAAAATGGTTATTGCCGCTTATTCCGGTCTTGGAAACGATGATATACATACTTCGTTCTCGCTTTGGCCCTGGGGAAGCATGCGCAGCGGCGATGCCTATAAAGGCGGCGATAGTCCTGGAGACAATACCGATTGGCATAGCTATGAGCTTTTTTCTGCCAATCGCCCTGAACTTGGAAATACAGATAAGATGTGGTACTTCCTGTATGTTGGCATTTCCCGTGCAAATGATGCACTAAGAAGGATAAACCAGGTAGATGAAGGTGCCTATCCTTTAAAGAAAGAAAGACAAGCCGAAGTGCGGTTCATCAGGGGGCATTTTTATTTTATGCTCAAGATCCTTTATAAATATGTGCCCTATATCGACGAGAATCTGCCCGAAAAGGACTATGCAACGGTTTCAAACAGAGCAATGACAAATGATGAACTGTGGAACAAGATCGGCGAGGATTTTTCCTTCGGTATCGCCAACCTTCCGGTTTCTCAGGATCAGGTAGGCCGCGTAACCAAGCAGGCAGCTATGGCTTACCTGGCAAAAGTCAGGCTTTATCAGGCCTATGTACAGGATGAGCAACATAACGTAACCTCAGTTTCGAGCGCCAGACTTGAAGAGGTGATTTCTTTGGTTGATCAGGTTTCAGCTTCCGGCAGGTACGAGTTAAATCCCGATTTTGCCAACAACTTTCTTACCCAGTTTGATAACAGCAAGGAATCCGTATTTGCGGTTCAATTTTCAAAAGAGGATGGTACGCCGAAAGGACGATTAAATATGGGCGTTGCACTGAACTACCCTATGAACAAGGAATTCGGATGCTGCGGTTTCCATTTGCCTAGCCAGAATCTGGTCAATTCTTTTAAAACGGATAATGCCGGGCTGCCACAGTTCAGCACTTTCAATAATAGCGATGCAAAAGAGGGCGGCGATTTTAAGAACAATACTTTTGATCCCCGACTTGACCATACTGTTGCCATTCCGGGGCATCCCTATAAGTACAGTTTAAACTTTGTTTATCAAAAAAGCTGGGCAAGGGCGCCGCAGATCTACGGATACTTCTCTACGCTAAAGGAAACCGTGGCACCGGATGATGCCTCATTCCAGAAAATTCCGCCATTCATGTCCAGCTCGAAGAATTTTGACGTACTGCGTTACGACGATCTGATCCTCTGGAAAGCAGAAGCACTGATCAAACTAAACAGGCACAATGAAGCCTTGCCTTTAATTAATAGCATCAGGCAAAGAGCGATCAATAGTACTTCAAAACTGAAATTGGCAGATGGTACATTTTTCTCCAATTATAAAATGGATGTATATAAGCCTGGCACAAATTGCACCTGGACACCGGAGTTTGCATGGCAGGCATTAGTGTGGGAAAGAAGGCTTGAATTTGCCATGGAAGGAAACAGATTTTTCGACCTCGTAAGATGGGGGATCGCCTCAGAATACCTGAACAAATATTTTAAGGAAGAATCAGCCAAAAGAACTTATCTTAAGGAAGCTCAATTTAAGAAGAACCGCGATGAATATCTTCCTATTCCGCTAGCTCAGCTTAACTACAGCAGAGATGTTTATAAACAGAATTTCGGATGGTAGAAATTAAACCCACACAAATGAAACTACAAGCAAATGTTCTTTTAATTGCAATCATTGCGGCCACAGGAGGGCTTTTATTTGGATTCGACACCGGAGTAATCTCCGGTGCGCTTCCTTTCCTTAAACAACACTGGCAGCTCAGTGATTCCAGTGTAGAATGGATTACCACAACTGTGCTCATCGGTGCAGTGATCGGAGCCCTGGGCAGCGGTAAGTTATCCGATATTATCGGAAGAAAACGGATGATCATCATCAATGCGGTAATTTTCGCTGTTGGTGCAGTCGGATGTGCTTATGCACCCAATGTAACCGTATTGATTGTCATGCGTATCCTTATTGGTGTAGCCATCGGTATTACTTCCTTTGTGGTACCCATGTATATTGCTGAGATTTCTCCTAAACGCTCCAGAGGAGCCCTGGTGACACTGAATCAGCTAATGATTACCATCGGTATTTTAGCCTCCTACATCACAGATTATGCATTGTCTGACGATAGCAACAGTGAATCATGGAGGTGGATGTTTCTGGTAGGTTTGGTACCTGCGGTAATTCTTCTTGTCGGAATGTTTTTTCTGCCGGAGACACCCCGATGGTTAATCAGCAAGAACAGAATGGAGGAGGGAAAACGGGTTTTGGAACAGGTAGAGGATCCTGAACTGATCTCTGCAACATTGATTGATATTGAGAACGAGGTTAAGCAGGAGCTGCAGAACAAAAGCTCTGCCATGGATATATTTAAGCCCTGGCTTAGGGTTCCCCTGATGATTACTATCGGGATATTTTTCTTTCAGCAGTTTTCCGGTGTCAATACGATTATTTATTATTCGCCTATCATCTTTAAAATGGCAGGGATTGTAAGCAATACCGAATCCATCATACCCGCAATCATTATCGGAACCGTAAATGTGATGGCCTGCTTTCTTTCCATTCTTTTATTGGATCGAATTGGCCGAAGAAAGCTCTATATCATCGGGATTTGGGGAATGATTCCTTCACTGATCCTTTTAGGGGCCTGCTTTCATTTTAAGGAAGCGCTTGGCGCAAGTTTACCTGTATTTGCGGTACTTAGCATCGTTTGCTATATTATCTTTATCGCTATCAGTCTTGCTCCATTAGGCTGGTTGCTGATATCAGAAATATTTCCGCTAAATGTTAGGGGCATAGGAATGAGCATTGGCTCGCTTGCACACTGGGCGTTTAACGCCATCATCGCATTCACTTTTCTAAAGCTGGTTAATGGGTTGGGTATCGACGTCACCTTTTGGTGTTACGCCGGAATATGTTTGATTGGTGCCATTTGGGGATACTATTACATTCCTGAAACCAAGGGTAAATCACTTGAAGATATCGAGTCATTCTGGCGTAAAAACAAAGATCCAAGAAAACTTTAATTCACATTTAAATTCTATGAGACACATCTTATTCGTTGCTATATTCTTATTCTTAAGCTCAGTGGGTTATGCCCAGCTTGGCGTAAAATACGACCCCACCATTCAATCCACCGGAAACATGCAGTACTGGAGACCAAAGGGCGATTTATTTGTAGGTGACTGTATGCCATATTTCCGTAATGGAAAGTATTCTTTTTACTGGCTGCTGGATTCCGCTCATCATGCCAGTCTTAAAGGGCTTGGCGGCCATCAATGGGCACTAAGTACCACCACAGATTTAAAAACATGGAAACAGGAACCTGTGGTACTTGGTATCGATGAAGAATGGGAAAAATCCATCTGCACAGGTTCAATAGCTTATTATAAGAATACGTATTATGCATTTTATGCCACAAGACTAATTGATAAGGATGGAAAGGTAAATGAGCAACTGAGTTATGCTACCAGTAAGGACGGTATCCATTTCGACAAGCAGAAACCAAATCCGTTTTACACCTCTGCCCCAGGTTATAGCAAAAGGGATTTTCGAGATCCAAAAGTTTTTATTGATGAAAAGACAGGGGAATTTCACCTCTTTGTTTCCAGTTGGCAAGAAAATGCTACCTTGAAACATGCCGGAGGGGCTCTGGTACACCTGGTTTCTAAAGATCTGAAAAAGTGGGACCTTAAAGAACCGGTTCTGACAGGGCAGTCAGCCGTTCCTGAATGTCCGGATTATTTCCTGTGGAAGGGATGGTACTATTTGATTTATGGACACGATGGGGATACCTTTTACGTAAAATCTAAAAGCCCTTATGGTCCATGGGAAGAACCAAAATTTCAGGCATTTAATGAATCCTGGTCTAATGTGCTAAAAACAGCTTCGTTTAAAAATGACAGGCGAATCGCAGCATCCTGGGTTCCTTCAAGAAGAGAGAATAAAGATGACAACAGTGAAATGTTTGGAGGCAATGCACTTTTTCGCGAAGTTATACAACGTCCCGACGGTACGCTCGAAACTAAGTTTCCGGAAGAGATGATACCCGCGCATGGTGCACCTATGAACATCACTTTTGTGAAGGATTCTTTTTCAAAAACCGAAGGAGAAAACACGGTGCTTATTAATGCGCCTAATGGCATAGGAGCAGCCCATATTAAAAACGTTCCGTTGAATGCGAGGGTTACCCTGGAGGTTGAACCACTCGGCACGAACACCGAATATGGTTTCTACCTGAGGTCAGATGATCATGCGGACAATGGCTACAAAACAAGTTTTTCTGCTGTTAATCAAACGGTATGGTTGGGAAATACAGACATTAAAGCAGTTCAGGGGTTAGATAAAACGATTAAGATTGATCTGATCATGACAGATGGTATCATAGACATGTCTATAGATGGTAAGCGCTGTATTGTTAACCGTACCCTTGAACAAAAAGGGAATGTTTTATGGTTTTATGCCAAGCATGGAGCTGTGAAATTTAAATCGGTAAAAGTTAGTCCCTTGTTAGAACAAACCAGATAATCATATGCTTTTAGGTTTTGATATAGGTGGCACAAAATGTGCTGTTGTCATAGGGAAAGAAGATCATCAGAAACAGATTCGGGTCTTAGATAAACGTATTCTGGTTACTGATCAGCCGGTTTATGAAATGATTGCTTTGCTGTTTCGTACAGCAGAGCAATTACTAATGGACAATTCGATAGCCGTCGAAGAAATAACAGGTATTGGGATTAGTTGTGGCGGACCATTAAGCAGTAAGAAAGGGCTGATACTTTCGCCACCAAACCTGCCTGGATGGGACAATGTCCCTATTGTTGAAATGGCAGAAAAAAGATTCGGTAAAAAGGTCCTTCTTCAGAATGATGCGAATGCGGGAGCTGTTGCCGAATGGAAATATGGTGCGGGAAGAGGGGTTAATAATATGATTTTTCTGACCTTTGGGACTGGAATGGGGGCGGGTCTGATTCTTGATGGAAGACTATATTCAGGTATTTCTGATCTTGCCGGGGAAGTAGGACATCTCAGGTTATCAGAAACAGGACCTGTCGGTTTTGGTAAGGCAGGATCATTTGAAGGCTGGTGTAGCGGAGGAGGAATAGCGCAGATTGGACAGATGCTGGCAAGGCAGCGCATACAGATGGGCGAAAAGGTGCTTTATTGCAAGAGCCTGGAAGAGCTTACCAGCATTACAGCCAAAACAATTGCAGATGCGGCGCTGCTGGGCGACACGACCGCGAAAGAAGTATATATTCTATGTGCGCAATACCTGGGGAAAGGGTTAGCGTTGCTTATTGATATTTTAAACCCAGAGCTCATTGTGCTTGGCAGTATATTTGGACGTGCCAGAATACTGCTGGAGGAAGAAATGACAAAGACAATCAAGATGGAAGCATTCAGAGATTCCAATAATGTTTGCCGGATAGTACCCGCAGAACTGCAGGAGCAAATTGGCGACATTGCTGCGCTTTCTCTTGCCTTGATCGTTAGTGAAAATACAAAGTAGTTGCCTATTGAAGGACTCTTAGACAAATCGAAGATCCATGCGAAGGTATATGTGGAACTTGAAGCGAATTCTGAAATCGAATCAATAATGTGCCTGGATCCTCAATTTAAGGGTCAGCTATTTGACCTTATTTATATTCCTGCTTACTTGCAGTAAAATATGAAATTGATGAAAAAAAATAGATTACAATGGCGGAAACTGAAATTTCGATTACTTTCTTTATTGGTACTGTTTTTATTTTCTTGTGAGAAAAAAAAAGTTACTGTAATTATAGAAGATACTGAGGCACCTACGGTGGCGTTCAATTGGTCCGGCGGGCAGAATGCACCTGCGGAAATCACTTTCAATAATCTGACTTCGAAAGCCGATTCCTATCGCTGGAATTTTGGCAATGGTGTAACTTCTACAGCAAGTCAGCCAGCCGTAGTAAGCTATTCTAATGCGGGGACTTATGCAGTGAGCCTTACGGCAACTTATCGTGGTAAAACGGCCTTCATTAAGAAAAATATCGTTATTGTAGCAGATTCTGAACAACCGGTAGCCAAATTTTCAAGTGCTTTTAAAGACAATAAATCCTATCCACCTACTACTGTAGTGTTAACTAATGAATCGGTTAATTCCGATTTTTTCGAATGGCAGATAAATGGTAAAACTATCAATTCTACCTATGATCGGGGTACTGAGCAAATGGTATGCAGTACACCTGGAAAATATGTTGTTAAGCTTTGGGCAATGAAGGGAAACAAACGTTCTGCTGTATTTGAAGAGACCATTACAGTTGAGGCCAATCCCAATCCAATTGCCAGTTTTATTCCGGACGGGTGGGTTACAACCAGGAAGGTCGGAGAAGAGGTTATTTTTTTTAATACCTCTAAGAATAGCGACAGTTGGGAATGGACTTTTGGTGACAATGGTCCGAAAGCAAGTACAGATGAGCATGCCTTCGTGAGATTTACTGCCCCGGGAACCTATACCGTCAAACTGATTGCCAAAAAGGGAAGTCTGCCTCCTGGTTTTTACCAGGTTAATATGAAGATCATTCCATAATTCTAATAATAAACTTAAAAAACAAAAAACAGAGATGAAGAAACAAATGTTAGCAGTAGTAGTTTGCGGTGCTTTACTTTTAAATGCTTGTAAAAAAGATGATGACGTTCAAAAACCAGTTGGGATACCTTATAAATTGGACCAGGGAGCCAAAATTGAATGGAAGGGAAAGGCTGCAGACGGAAATAGTAATTGGGGAACGATTGATGTGGAAGGAACGCAAAATTCTGAAGGATTCGATTTTGATGTGTTAAATAAAGAAATCATGGGAGGTACTTTTACGATCCCTGTATCCTCCATCAATGTGGTCAATTTGCCGCCGAATTTAAAGCCAGTTCTGGAAGGGCATCTTAAAACAGCAGATTTCTTTTATGCGGTTTTACATCCTAACGTTACCTTCAAAATCCACTCTGGTAAACCTGAAAACACCAGTGGTTCAGCTACTAATTACCTTATTAAAGGGGAGATGACTTTGCTGGGTAATGCGCATCCGCTAAATTTTCCGGCACTGGTTACCATAACAGATAAAACATTAAATATAAAAGCGACTTTTTCATTTAATCAAACCATTTGGGGGATGAACTATCATGTTGACCCAAGTTATCCGGAAAAAGACCGTATTGTTCCTGGTATAGAGGTAAAGTTTAATTTAACTGCACAGGTTAAGTAATCTTATTTTTATTGAAAGCCTGTTCTTAATTTCCCAATATGAAAAAAGTATTCAACACTGCCTTGTTGTTTAGCGCTTTAATATTTGCTCAGCTAAGGTCATATCCTCAAAGTCTTGGGGGTAGCATGGAAAAGTTGTTTGATGGCTTCGAAAAACAACACGCCTTAAATGGGAATGTTCTGGTTGCCGAGAATGGAAAGGTAGTTTACCAAAGGTCGTTCGGCTTTGCCAACCTGAAAAATCAGGAAAGAAATACCCATGCCTCGGCATTCCAAATTGGATCTGTTTCTAAGACCTTTACAGCGGTCGCGATTATGCAGTTGAAAGAAAAAGGCAGATTTAAATTGGAAGATCCTTTGGTAAAGTACTTCCCTGAGTTTCCATATGCTGAGGTAACCATTCAACAATTGCTAAGTCATACCTCTGGAATTCCAGATAAAGAAGAATTGTTCCTCCCAATGATAGAAAATGACCCCAACCGCCTTTTTACTAATAAAGACATTATTCCTGCGATGAAAGTTTCTGGCATTCCTCTGGCTTTCAGTCCCGGCAGCAGTTGGAGGTATTGCAATATGGGATATTCGCTGTTGGCTATGCTGGTAGAGAAAACGAGCAGGCAAACTTTTAGCGCTTATTTGGATACTTATATTTTTAGGCCTGCCAAGATGAGACATAGTTACCTGCTTAAGCCAAAGCCAGAACCGGATCAGGTTACAGGGTACCTGATTCGTACGCACTATCTGGGTGATGTAGAGTCGATTGACAGCAGTAGAAAGGTGAGACCCTGGAGTTACAATATGCGGGGGTTTGAGGGGCCAACAAATATCATTAGTACTACTGCAGATTTGTTGAGTTTTGATCAGGCCCTTAGGGGTACTAAACTGTTGAAAACAGCTACGGTAAATGAAATGCTAAGTCCCGTGTTACTCACAAACGGTAGTGTTATTTCCGCCGACGGGGAATTTGGGAAGGCCAGTTATGGGTTCGGTTGGTTCCTGCAAAGTGATACCAGTTTAGGAAAGATAGCCATGCATACAGGAAGGGAACCTGGTTTTTTTAGTTTTTTTCTTCGTGACCTTAGCCATAACAGAACATTGATCCTGATTGACAATGCCGAAAGTAGTGGCTTTGGCCTTGCCTGTAAACAAAGCTTCAATTTGCTAAGCGGTCGTAAATACTTTGTTGAACCTGCTAAGTCTAAACAGTCTCTTTTTCTTGCCTATGTTAAAGAACTGTATCATAAAGGTGCTGATCAAGCTATTACCTTGTTTAATCAATTGAAAGCAGATACGACAGCTTATTATACGGCCGAACATGAACTCAATGATTTTGGACTCGAGTTACTGGATGATCATCACTACCAACCTGCACTTGAAGCGCTCAAGCTTTGTACTCTTCTTTATCCGGACAGCTGGAATACTTACGACAGTTATGCAAAAGCATTATTAGAAACAGGGAAAAAGGAGGCCGCCATCCTGATGTATCAAAAGTCAGTGGAGATGAATCCGGGAAATGAACCGGCAAAAAAGATTCTTAAAGAAATCCGGCCTAAGCCATAATTCAGTCATTTGTCGCTATTGTTATTTCTCTCTACAAGATGGCTAATCGAGCCTGTATTCTCAGATGATTTTTAGAAATCTCAATTTGGGTGACGCATTGCTGAAGTCAGGAAACATTAAGAGACGATTATCAGTCGATTTTTTGACTTAAACTGATTATTTAGGGCGCAAGCCCGAAGAAATTACGTTAATACCGCTGCTAAATTCCAGGCTTGAATATGAATAATGCCATTGTTAGATGGCAAGGTAATATCATCGAGCGAAACCACGAATTTTTCGTAATTGTCACGTATCGCTTCCAGGGGTGCATATTCGCGTTTTGCGGTATCCTCATCAGCCAAAAGGTAAGTACTCTGTATATAAATAACCCGGTCAGCTCTGCTGGCAACAAAATCTACTTCTTTAGTTCCCAAAGCACCTACATATACCTGATATCCGGCCCTGCGTAATTCCAGATACACCAGGTTCTCTAACTTATATCCAATTCCATAACCAAAACCCGTATAACGGTAATTTTTATAAGAAAGGTCATTAATATAATATTTTAAATTGCCGGCTATGGTTTCTTTCCCTTTAATGTTGTAACGTTCTGCACTATGGACCAAAAACGTATCAGTTATATAACCGATATAATTGGAAATTGTATCGTATGAGGTATGGCGCTTATTGCTCTTAAAAAAATTGACAATATTAGTTATAGATACCAGATTGGATGCGTTGTTTACCAAATAGACAAAAATATCTTCCAGTAGGCGTGGATCTTTGACGCTATGACGTTGTATAATATCTCGCAACAACACCGTATCTTTTATAGCTCCGACATAATTTCGTCTGGTCTCCTCATTTGGCAAGACAAATAGTTCAGGTAGCCCCCCGCTTTCCATATAGTGTACATAGCTTTCTTTTGTACTTTCCTTTTTGGTAATACCTATATACTCTTTAAAACTAAATGGAAATATTTCGAAACTAACATACCTTCCGGAAAGTAGCGTCGCCAATTCTCCAGAAAGCATTCTGGAATTCGATCCACTAATAAAAATTTCATAAGGTTCCACAAAATCCTGTGAATGAGAATTTACAAAGTGCTCCCAACCAATAATGTTTTGAATTTCATCAATGAATAAATACTTTTTACCAATAGGCTGTAGCTTATTATTGTATATTTTCAATAAATCTTCCAGATCATTGTAATGGTTAATAAAATCAAACTCAATAAATTCCTTATTGATGTATAAGATATTATGAGGATTTACCCCGCCATCAATCAAGCCTTGAGCAATTTGTCGAAGGATATAGCTTTTTCCGGCACGACGCTGCCCCACCAATACTTTAACCAGCTTCTTTCCAGTGTAATTAAATATTTTATCGACATAATCCTTCCTTGGGAAACCCAGAGATGGAATGTCACCTTCCCAAAAATTAAACTTAGATAAAGAATTTAATTTTTCGTCCATAACTGAAAATGCTTAAACAAATGTAATATTTTTCGTCCACAACTGAAAATTTCATAAAAACATCAATATCTGTAATAAGTTATTTAACTGCAAATACCTATTTAAATCTCACTTGAGCGTATCGCCATATTTAATCACCTTTCCAACGACTGATTTTGCCTACTCAACGAAATTCCCGTGATTTTTATCAGATTCTTAATGACCTTTAGATAACAATAAAGAGCAATACCGCTTAACACTAAAAATTTAAAATGATGAAAACTAACATTGGAATTACCGAAGAAAACACAGATGCAGTTGCTGTGGAATTGGCAAAATTATTAGCCGACGAGTTTGTACTTTACACCAAAACAAGAAATGCACACTGGAATGTAACTGGTGATAACTTCCATGCCAACCATATCTTTTTTGAAGCTCAATACAAACAACTGGATGAACTAATTGACAGCGTTGCTGAGCGCATGAGGAAAATTGGTCACTTTGCACCAGCAACAATGAAAAATTATCTGGCACTTACTCATCTTGCTGAATACAGTGAAAGAACTAATGATGGTTTAGGTTTTATGAGAGATCTTTTAACGGACCACGAAAGTATCATTGAATTTTTACGCGGAAATATCGTTCCTTTTGCAGAAAAATACAAAGATTATGGCTCTAGCGATTTTATTACAGGCCTAATGGAAACGCATGAAGAAATGGCATGGATGATCCGTTCTTATTTTAGGTAAAATAAAATCTGGGGGCTTCAAAATAAAAATAGAGTAATTATATTTGGTGTAAATCACAAGTAACTACTCCTATGAAGGCTTTAATCGTTGATGATAATGATATAGCGAGAACAACTTTGGCTCATTTGGCAAAACAAGTTCCAAATCTTGTCATCGAAAGCGAATATGCCAATGCAATAGCAGCTTATCATCATTTACAGACAAATCCAATAGATTTGATATTTCTGGATATTGAAATGCCAGAGATGACAGGAATTGAGCTAACGAAAAACCTTTTAGGCAAGGAGACCATTATCATTTATACCTCTTCCAAGAAAGAATATGCATTGGAAGCTTTTGAACTGAACATTGCCGATTATCTACTTAAGCCCTTTACACCTGCCAGATTTTTGCAAGCGGTGAGCAAGGCACAGGCAATATTTGATAGTAAGAAAGAAAAGGTTCAATATGATATTGATGAGTTTTTGTTTGTGAGAGATTCTAATGTTATCAGGAGATTGAAGCTGGACGATATTTTTTACGCTGAAGCAATGGGGGATTACGTAAAGTTTTACACCGGAGATAAAATGTTTGCGATACATGGAACGATGAAAGCTGCGGAAGAACGTTTGCTAAAAATGAATTTTATCAGAGTTCATCGCTCATATATTGTGGCAGTGAGTAAAATTGACACACTACAGGATGGCGGACTAACTATAAATGGAAAATTTATTCCGGTTGCTGATGCGTATCGAAAAGCACTCAATATAAGGATGAATGTTTTTTAGGTAGGTCAAACCAATCCTAATTATCAATTTACAGCATAGTTTATGATCAACATTACGACACTTATGGGTAATAAGCGCTTTGCTTATTTGATTGTACTTACATTCATTGCAGATTCTATATTGTTAATTGCGCTACAAATCAATTCAGCCAACAATACTAAAGAACTGATCAATAATAACAATACGCTTTTACATGAATTGCGCTCCAGTAATCATTTAAGAGAAATTGATCGTGATATTTTGGGGGTGGAAAGCAGGATCAGGGCATCTATTGCTACCAACGACACCTCACATCTTGAAGGTGTCGACCAAAAAATCAATCAGATTGAAAATTTTCTGGATTCGCTTTCAAGAGATAATACTGATGTTAACGAAGAAAAATTGATACATCGGCTAAGTGTACTTGCACTCGATAAAAAAGTAGTAAAAGAGAACCTGTTGCGTCGCTATCATTCTTTGGGGAATATGGATGATCAAAGTTCTATCGCCAATCCACGTGCTAGAATTATTTCAAACGAAATCACCTCCATTACTGCAAAAATCTATCAAAGTCGTCGGTTGCATATGATTGAGCTCAGTAAGAGAAGTGAGGAGATGGGAGAAAAGTCAAGGCAGTATGATATTTGCTTGTTGGTTTTACTTGTTTTGAGTGGTGCAGTTATAGGTTTTCATATCATCCGTCAGTTTCGCAGACAACATTTATTAATCAAGGAACTGAATGTAGCTGAAAAGAAAGCATCAGTTGCTGCACAAACAAAAGAAAATTTCCTGGCCAATATGAGTCACGAGATTAGAACGCCTTTAAGCGGTATTTTGGGCTTCACAAATTTATTACAGAAAAGACCTTTAGATGCAACTGCTACAGAATTTGTATCATCAATTCAACGATCTGGAGAAAATTTGATGGCCATCATCAATGATATACTCGATCTTTCAAAAATTGAAGCCGGAATGATGCGGATCACACCCGGAATTTTCAGTATCAATGGATTAATAAATTCTGTTGAAACACTTTTTCTGGAACAGGTAAAAGAAAAAGGGTTAACCATATCCAGCAAAGTCGATGCTTCAATTCCAGATACGCTAACTGGCGACGCTACCAGACTCACACAGATTCTTGTTAACCTGATTGGTAACGCCATAAAATTTACCCGGCAGGGGAATATTTATATTGAAGTTTATAAAAAAGACCAAATAGAGAATAAAGTAACTGTTGGCTTCAAAGTTTCTGATACCGGAATAGGGATTGATAAAGAAAAATTAAGTGAGGTTTTTGAACGATTTAATCAAGGCGAAGATTCGACGACCAGAAATTACGGTGGAACCGGTCTAGGCTTGTCTATTGTAAAAAACCTAATATTGTTGCAAAATGGGAATATTGAAGTAAGCAGTGAACAAGGAAAAGGAACTACTTTCCATTTTTACATTCCCTATGTTATTTCTCAAGACCAAATTAGTCCTTTAATTGCTGTAAATACAGATTATTTTAAAGACAAATCAAACGCTCCTTTGCGTGTTTTAGTAGTTGATGATAATGCCATCAATCAAAGTTTGATGGAGCATTTATTGTTACAATGGAATATTGATTTTAAGATTGTATCCAACGGTTTAGAAGCTGTAGAACAACTTCGCCATGAAACTTACGATTTAGTTTTGATGGACATACAAATGCCAAAAATGGACGGTTATACCGCAACCCAACAAATACGTGACGTTCTGAAATTAGATATTCCGATCATCGCCATGACGGCACATGCCATGGCGGGCGAAAGAGAAAAATGCCTGAGTAGGGGGATGAACGAATACATTTCCAAACCGATCAAAGAAGAGGAACTTTTTAAACTGATTTCTAATTTCGGATTGCAAGAGGTAGACCAAACAAAAGTAAAAGTTGAAGAAGCTGCTTCCGGCTTTCAATTCATAGACCTAAATTATATGCGGTCTATTAGCGGTGGCAATATTACGTTTGAGAAAACGGTTACCCAGCAGTTTATCAATAATGTGCCCAAGCATTTGCAAGAGCTAATATCAGCATATCAAAAAAATGATTTTGCAACCGTAAAACTGAGAGCCCACGATTTTAAAACTAGTATTGCCATGATGGGATTATTGAACTTGCTAGAAGAGAAATTAGATATACTTGAAATGGTTTCTGAATCTAATTCAACCACAGAACAAGTTATAAACGAGTTAGAAAATACGCTGATCCAAGCAACTGCCGAAGCAAGAATATTCTTAGAACAACTTTTTTAATCCATTAAAATTTATCGAGATATGGAAAATCCAGGTGCTTCTGTTGTGATTACCCATCATATATTGGATGGTAAACAAAAAGAATATGAAAAATGGTTAGATGAAATCGTACCCATTTCTAAACATTCGCAAGGTTTTATTGACTTACAGATCGTAAGACCTATTCCTAAATTAACATTTGTTTATACGGTTATTATCCGATTTGATACCATTGATAACCTTAAAAGTTGGATGGAATCTCCGGATCGGAAAAAACTCATAGAAAAGGCAAATCCTTTCTTCAGAAAAAATGACAGATATCAAATAAGATCTGGTTTGGATTTCCTTTTCAATGCAGAACATGAAGGTAATAAAGTACCGGTTCGCTGGAAACAATACCTCATAACCTGGTCTGCAATTTATCCTTTATCGCTGCTTGTTCCACTTTTACTACTCCCATTTTTAAGATCGCTAAACATTCCGGTTAATCATTATTTTGATGCACTAATCAATTCCGGTTGCATCGTTTTATTGATGGTTTACGTGGTGATGCCAAATTATACCAAGCTGATTAAAAAGTGGTTGTATAAATAATCGGAATTTTAACGACATTTTCTGCCTGTTCATCGAATAGAAAACCATTTGAAATGGGTTAGTGGTAACTTTATATCATCAAATTAATACAAATAAAACCCTAACATTATGGAAATTCAACAAACGCCAGAAAACGCATTGTCTCACTCTACAGTAACAGCGATTATCAATGCGCCTATCGAAAAAGTAAACATAGCAGATTGGTTGTTAAACCTTCCAGATGCTGAATATCAAAGATGCTCAACTCAACATATCGGAGCAGCTATTTCTTCAACTTACGATGGCGATCCCGTGTCATTAAATGTAGAAACAATTGGTGATGCGTTGATGGTACAGCATTATGTGGCTGTTGCGCACCGCCCCGATTACTGCCGTATGTTGTCCATCTCCGATTCTATTACAAAAGCTGGCCGTACAAAAGTTCAGGTTTTATGGGAACTCAAAGCCACAAAAATCGATGACAATACTACGCTTTACACCAACGAAATCCACGCAACAGCAACCCCCGAGATGTTTGAATATTTGAAAGAACACAACGTTAATCTTGCCGATGCTGCCGCTTCCAGACAAGCCGCGTCTGATGCTCACAACCACGAAGAAACCCCAAACTTTGCAAAAAGTATCGAAAACAAAGCTTTGACAGGAAAATACAATCAGCCTTTCTAATAAAAAACAAAATGAGCGTATTGAGGTACGCTCATTTTATTCGGTTAGAGCTTCATAAGCTTACCTGGAAAAGAGTTTGAAATTAATCTGATTTTTAAAATAAAAAAAATGAAAGCGATAGTTATCACAAAATATGGTGCTCCTGAAGTATTGAAATTGCAGGAATATCCAACGCCAGAAATATCCGGGGACGAAGTCTTAATCGAAGTAAAATCAGCCGGACTCAACCGTTCCGATGTTTTTCAGCGTGAAGGAAATTATCCAGCTCCTGCTGGTGTCGCTCCAGAAATCCCAGGATTGGAGGTTTCCGGGACCATAGTAAAATGTGGGCCTAATGTCGTTGATTTTACAGTTGGAGACAGAGTTTGTGCACTTCTCGCAGGCGGCGGCTATTCGGAATATGTGAGCGTGCGTGAAGGACAATGTTTACCAATTCCTGCTGATTTAAGCTTTGCTGAGGCGGCAAGTTTACCGGAAACAGTTTTCACAGTTTGGTCTAATGTTTTTCAAAGAGGAAATCTTCAACGCGGGGAAACCCTTTTGCTCCACGGTGGAAATAGTGGGATTGGAATTACAGGTATTCAAATAGCTAAGGCTTTGGGCTCAAAAGTGATTGTCACCGTTGGCTCTGATGAAAAAGGACAGAAATGTCTTGAACTCGGTGCTGATTCTTACATTAATTACAGAACTCAGAATTTTGAAATCGAACTTCAGAATAAAGGTATAGATGTTATTCTGGATATGATTGGTGGCGATTATTTAAGCAAAAATATAAATATCCTGAATCCGGAAGGCAGATTGGTTCATATTAACGCCGTCGATGGCAGCCGGGTCGATCTTGATATCTGGAAAGTGATGACAAAACGCCTGACCATCACAGGAAGCACGCTGAGAAGCAGAGAATATGAATTCAAAAAAAAATTAGCAAAAGAGATCCAGAAAAATGTCTGGCCTTTAATTGAATCTAAACGGTTCAGACCTGTTATTTTTAAAACATTCCCTTTTTCAGAGGCTGCAGAAGCACATCGATTGCTTGAAGACGGTTCGCATACAGGCAAAATTATTCTTGTGAGATAGCACAAACTTAAATTAATAAACCAATGAGAAAAGATGCTGTATTCTATTCATCCCAACGACTCTTTTTGCCCATTCACCGAATTAAAGATCAAATCGTTATGATTCTGAGATAGCTTTACAATAGTAAAACCTAAAAAACTAAAAATGATCCTACAAAAAAATGAAGTTGCGCCTGATTTTACATTATTCGCAACGCCCGACCAGAAAATAACCTTATCAGAATTTAAGGGGAAAAATATAATTCTAGCGTTTTATCCTGCCGATTGGAGCCCGGTTTGTAGCGACCAAATGGCTTTGTACAACGAGATGCTCAAGTTTTTTAAAAAATACGACGCAGAGATTTTTGGGATTTCTGTAGACAGTAAATGGTGTCATCTTGCATTTTCTCAATCAAGAAATTTACATTTTCCTTTGTTGGCAGATTTTGAATCTAAAGGAGAAATTGCCAGAAAATACGGTGTTTACGACGAGGAAGAAGGTGAATGTAAAAGAGCATTGTTTGTCATCAACAAAGAAGGCATTATCGAATGGAGTTATCTGTCGCCAACGGCAATCAATCCCGGTGCTGATGGAATTTTGGAAGCTTTAGAAACCCTTAACACTAAATAATTATGTCACTAAAACTAGCCGTCAGCAATACTGACCATGCACAAGGCAATTTAAATGCCGATCTCGTTATCGTAGAATATGGAGATTACCAATGTCCTTACTGCGGAGCCGCTTATCCTGTTCTGAAAGAACTGATGAGCCAATTTGGAAGCCAAATCAAGTTCGTTTTTAGGAATTTTCCACTTTCTGAAATGCACCAATATGCAAGAACTGCAGCACTTGCAGCAGAAGCTGCTGGTTTGCAAGGAAAATTCTGGGAGATGCACGATGCTATCTACGAAAATCAACGCGATCTGAATGAAAAATTCCTGATGAAGTTAGCAGGAAAATTAAACCTGAATATTCCTCAATTCGAAAAAGATTTAGCGGATTCAGCATTGGCAGACAAAGTAGATGCTGATTTCGAAAGTGGCATGGTCAGCGGTGTGAACGGAACACCTACTTTCTTTGTAAATGGAAAAAAATTCGATGGTGGTGCCGAAGATTTATTTCAACTGATTAGCGCAAACGTAGAATAATTACATCAATGCGAATCTTATCATACGTCAAGATGGATTGACTTTTATCAGATTACATTTGTTAAAGAGTAAGGACAAAAAACAGCTGGATAAAACAATTGATCATAAACACAAAAACTTAAAACTATGAGCACGCTAAAACTAAAAGACGGAACAGAGATCTTTTACAAAGATCAAGGCGAAGGACCGACATTAATGTTTCACCACGGATGGCCTTTATCATCAGATGATTGGGATGCACAGGTTATCTTTTTTTTACAGAAAGGTTACCGGGTAGTAACGCACGACAGAAGAGGCCACGGTCGCTCTAGTCAGGATATCTACGGTCACAATATTGAAACTTACGCTGCTGATGCTGCGGAACTGGTAGAATTTCTGGATTTGAAAGATGTTGTTCACATCGGGCATTCTACAGGTGGTGGCGAGGTAATTCGCTACGTTAACAAATATGCTAATGGTAGAGCAAAAAAAGCAGTGTTAATTAGCGCTGTTCCGCCAATAATGGTTCAAAGTGATAGCAATCCTGATGGCGTTCCGATGTCGGTTTTTGATGGCATCAGAGACCAAACATTGAACAATCGGCAACAGTTTTATATCGATTTAACAATTCCTTTCTACGGATATAACAGAGAAGGTGCAGATGTTAAAGAAGGTGTACAGAGAAACTGGTGGAGACAGGGAATGATGGGCGGAATCGTTGCACATTATGACGGAATCAAGGCGTTTTCTGAAACTGATTTCAATGAAGATTTGAAAGCTGTTACTATCCCGGTTTTGGTTCTTCATGGCGAAGATGACCAGATTGTGCCTTATCAAAATGCGGGTGTAAAATCTGCTAAATTATTGAAAAACGGAAAACTGATTACTTATCCCGGTTTCCCTCATGGCATGCCAACTACAGAAGCAGCAACAATTAATAAAGATATTTTAGAATTTATCCAGGCTTAAATAATTTTTGACAAACCTGGAATTTCCACAAAATGGTTCGAATTTTTGCACCGTTACTGACCCCGTAGGCCCTTTAAGATATCTTAAAGGGCTTTTTCTTTTTTAGGAGATTTGCAAATCATTGAATAGAGCAAATAGAGGCTGGTTTTTGGTTCGAGCCCCGTCATCGAGTTGACCCACAATTTTTATATTTTTTTACAATTTCGGAATTTTATTCCTGTTATTCCGGAATTGAATTCCTGATTTGTAAGAAATTTAATGAATGTTGGCTATATTTGCATTATGATTACTCGTACCGCAGAAGAAGAAGTTAAACTCTTGGCAAGCCAATTTAAAGCTATAGCCATTGTAGGTCCCAGACAGTCTGGGAAAACAACCCTAGCCAGAACTGTATTTCCTAATAAGCAATATGTTTCACTTGAAAATTTGGATAATAGATTATTTGCAACAGAGGATACGAGAGGCTTTTTAGCACAATACTCAGCTGGAGCCATTTTTGATGAAGCACAGCGTGTCCCAGAACTGTTTTCCTATTTACAACAGGTTTTAGACGAAGACACAGAAAAAGGAAAATTTATACTAACTGGATCGAACAATTTCTTGCTTCAAGAGAACATCTCTCAAAGCCTGGCGGGAAGGATAGGTTATTTATATCTTTTACCATTCTCTACAGAAGAAATCGGAAGGATCACTAATAAGCAACAAAGTATTGAAGAAGCTATATACAATGGAGGATATCCTCCAATATATGACAATCAAATTTCCCCAAATAGATGGCTGTCAAATTATATTCGAACTTATGTGGAGCGCGATGTACGGCAAATTAAAAATGTAAATAATCTAGGGGCTTTTGAAAGATTTGTAAAGCTTTGTGCTGGACGAATTGGGCAATTGTTAAATGTTACTAGTTTAGCAAACGAAACAGGCGTAGATGCAAAAACAATAAGTTCGTGGATTAGTGTGCTGGAGAGTAGCTTTATTATTTACCTGCTTAAACCACATCACCAGAACTTTAACAAACGTTTGGTAAAAATGCCAAAATTGTATTTTTATGACACTGGTTTGGCCTGCTCACTATTGGGGATTCAAAATGCTGAGCAGCTAAAAACACACTCGGCTCTAGGTAATTTATTTGAGAATCATGTGATTACAGATATGATTAAAACCAGATATAATAGAAATGAACCAATGAACTTGTATTTTTGGCGAGACAATTCTGGTAATGAAATGGACGTGATAATAGATAATGGAGGAACCTTGCATCCGGTAGAAATTAAATCAGGAAAAACGATTACTTCCGAATTTTTTAAGAATTTTAAGTTTTGGCAAAAGATATCTGGTACAGAAGGAGGAGCAGTCATTTATGGTGGCGAGCAAGTTCAAAACAGGAGCAATGGATTGAAAATTGTACCATGGAATAGTTTGGAAGCAAGAATTTAAGGAACTTAATATTGTAGATATCTAGTCTTAACGCTCTGGCATTGAACTCTATGAAGACTAAGGCGCAAAAACGACCCTGCTGTCACCTTTCTCCAGATTTTCTCCCTTGATTTTAACCTGTGGAAGCGGAGCGCCTTTAGGAGATGTGATCTCCGCTTTCAGAAGTTTACCATATTTCCATTCTATGTTAACGGTATAACCTTTTCGGGCAACCAGGCCTTCCACTTTGCCTTCCGGCCATTCAGTAGGCAAGGCTGGCAAAATGTCCAAATAGCCATCTTGCGATTGTAACAGCATTTCCGCGAAAATACCGCAGGTGGCCATGGTCGCATCCAGCATCATATTACCCGATTGGTTAGACATCATATTTTCATATCCATTCTCCTTAATCATGGTGTTGAATACTCTTACAGCCCTATCTCCGTCTTTTAAGCGGTTCCACAATGCACTTTTCCATGCCATCGACCAGTTTCCACCGGCATGAGGCCAACGTGTTTCCTGTTTGCCTTCACCTCTCATCTCTAAGGATTTTTTTGCTGCAAATGCCAGATCTTTTGTTTTGTCCAATGAAACCATAGTGCCTGGGTAAAGCGCATACAGGTGAGACATATGGCGGTGATGATCGCGAGGATTATCCGCATCGATAACCCATTCCTGCAGCTGACCATACTTGCCAATTTTTAGCGGCATCAGTTTATTGCGTGTTTCTGTTATTTGCTTACGCAAATCAGCATCTATACCCAATACGGTAGCGGCCTCAATTACATTGGTGTAAAGGTCGTACACCATTTCTATATCCTGATAAGCCGGTACAGTTGATATTTTATTGGCATAAACTTCTCCATTTACTGTAGAGTACTCTACCGGTTTTCCGTCTTTAGTTTCTATACCATGCTCGGCCGAAACAGAAGGCGCAATTACAAATTTGCCCTCATATTCTACCATGTTTTCCAGCCAGAACTGTGCGGCTTCTTTCATGATCGGGTAGGCGCGATTTTTTAAATAGGTTTTATCTCCTGTAAAAAGGTATTGTTCCCATAAATGACGACTATGCCATGCATTTGCAGATGGATAAATACCCCATAGGATATCAACCCCAGGAGCCGTAAAACCCCAGATATTACCGGTAGCGTTACTTACCCAGCCTTTGGTGCCATAATACATTTCTGCCGTTACGCGCCCCGGTTTCACTAGCCCTTCTATCCACTCTATATACGATTCCTGGCATTCCGGTAAGTTGGTTGAGCCACAACCCCAATACATTTCCTGCAGGTTGATGTTACTCTGAAAGTTGCCACTCCATGGTGCAGACTCAAATGTGTTCCATGCCCCTTGCAGAGTAGAAGGCAATGTCCCTTTTCGCGAAGCACTGATAACCAGGTATCTGCTCAGGTTGAACCATAAAGCTTTGAGTGACGCATCATCCGTGTTTCCTTTTTTCAATTCGGCTATACGTTCATTGGTAGGCATCTTTTCCACGGCAGTATCGCCTCTCAGCGTTAATTTAACACGATTGTATAAGTTTTGATAATCGGCCAGATGGCTGCTTCTTAGTTTATCATAGCCTTTACTTGTGGCGTCTTTAATTGTCTTCTGCGTGTTTTTATCCGGATCTTCGCCTTTAAAGGTTGGATACACATATTTGTATTCAGTGTCTACAGCATAAAAAATGGAGGCCTCGTTCGCATTTTTTACCTGTATATAATCATCGCCAACGGTTACTGTACCTCCGGTTTGCACTACTTTCATACGTATAGAATAGCGCAGGCCGTTAGCGGTAATGAGGCCTGAATAGATCAGCTCGTCTTTTTGTTTTATTATTTTATCCGCTTTATAGGTGAGGATATGAGAGAGTTTAAATTCTACTTTGTGCTGTTCATTGGCCGATAGGTGGAGTGCCAGCGTTTTGTCGGGATAGCTGCACAGATACTCTCTGTTATAGGTTACACCGTCATATTTGTAATTAACAAAGCCGGTTGAGTTAGCTAAATCCAATCCTCTTACATAATCGGTAGCTTTTGTTTTGTCCTGGTTAAAATCGATTGCAAGGTTTCCTACTGAGGAGAAGTAGCCATAGTTCTTAAAATCGCCTATCATGTGGATGGCGGTCAATGAGTCGGCCGTTCTAAACTCATGATTTTTAATCTTTTCACGGATTAGGTTTACTATCTCTTTTCCTCCTGGTCTGTTACCAAAATTATAATTGGGAGAGATGATAGGTCCACCTGCCCAAAATGTTTTTTCAGCAATGTCAAGCCGTTCCTTGTCTACGCCTCCATAAAAGGATGCGCCCATATATCCGTTACCTAAATGTAGCGTTTGTTTAGACCAGTCGGTTGCCGGGTAGCGGAACCAAAGGGTTTGGTCGGGGGTAATTGGTGTGGAAGCGAATAAGGCATTAGCATAGAGTAATGCGCATACAATAATTGTAACTCGGTTTAGTAGTGATTTCATTTTGTTAGGTTTTTTTGTGTGTTATAAAGCGATAATAATATTGGATACTGAACTGCTCCTGGTTAGCTGAGCAATTTTGCATCAAAACTAAGATTATTTACTGCAATTTTATGGTCTTCATTGAAACTCTTAACCTGCTTTGAACCTACCGTAATTATTTTTTTTGACATTTATCTAGAAGATTTTCAGCAACTTTAAATCAAATATTTAATTGCTAAAAAAATGCACTCCATGAGTCTAAAACCACTACTAACTGCTTTGGTCTGCTGTATGATCATTATTTCGTGCTCAAAAGATAAATCGGGCGCCATTCCGGAAAATAAGTGTGATTATATCAAGCAAATGGTATTGTATAATTACCTGGGCAATCCTTCAGACTGGACGAGTATTACCTACGACAATGAAGGCAGGGTAGCTACGGTTAGCGGAGGTGGATCAGACCTGTGTACTTATAAGTATACTAAAACGACTATAGAAGCACATTCAACTGACATCAACGGCAAAAAAGAGACGAAAATCTATAATCTCGATAATCAAGGCCGGATTACTAAAGCTTCCGATAAAAGCGAGTTCCGATACAACAATGAAGGCTACCTTATAGTTTATAAGTCTCCGGTGACCAATAATGGTGAGCATGTGGGACTTTCGAATAATACTTTAACTTATGATAATGGCAATTTGGTGAAAATCCAGGGAGAGAATGGTACAGTCAATGGATCGAAAATTACATTTACTTATTATGATAAACCTGTTCAGGAACTGATGGGATATAACTCGCCTTTGTTGAATGTTATCGGGCTACGAAATGAGTTTATATTAATTCAGGCAGGCTTCTTTGGGAAAACATCACGGAACCTCATGAAAACTTATCGGTATGATGATGAGTATCCCAGAGATGACATTAAGTATGAATACGACTCCAAAGGGCGCATATCAAAAATGCAGGATTATAAGGTCGTTTATAATTGCGACTAGTTTTATAGCTTGAAACTTGAATATTGTTGGATAAATAGTGACCTAGGCACATTTTGTCTACATATAAATTGATAGATTGCCAGATAGCTCTCTACAGTTTATGAAGCCTACCTACGCCATAAATTTCCCTTATACTGCGCCTGATGAAGCAGACTTCGTGGCTATTGAATCTGCACTTCAGGAGTTGTTAAACCCACTCACAAGGCAATTGAGCATGAAGTTCATTAGAAAGCTGCGTAAGTGGTTAAAAGTGCAAGCCTTACCTAAGCGTTGTTTCTTGCAGTTGGAAGATCAGGTGCCTATTGGGGTCTATTTCCTGCTGAGTGGTAGTGTGCTTGTTGGCACAGAACTGAGCGGGAATATACAGGTCGATCGTATTTTTCGTGCTTTGGATTTCATTCTGCCATCGAAGCTTTTTAGTGCCAGTCGCAGTGAGCGAGGTTTGAAGGTAGCAGAACCGGTTAGGCTATTATTTCTAGATGCCCACAGGTTTGATTTGCTGCTGAGGAAGTTCCCGGAGGCAGTTGTGCTGACCCATCTATGGAGAGATAAGCAGGAGGCAGATGATACTTGCCGTAAACGCGATTTAGAAATGATGGATGCTTTAGGCCGACTAAGTTGGCTTTACGATAAATGGCCTGACTGTTTCATGGCATTCAATGATGCTTCAATAGGCTCTTATCTCGGTTTAAGCAGAGAAACAGTTTGCCGCAATAAGCTTCAAATCATCAAAAAAAGCAGGAAGTAGCAAAAAATGTGTTCTGGGTCACAGTATCTGCAGATTATTTGTGCTTTGCGTCACCGTGAACCGATTCTCGGATTTTCTAGTTTTGATTAGTTAAATGATTGAAGCGCAATTAACAAAAAAACAGAAAGGAGTGCCGTGACAAAGAGAACCAAACTTATTTGACGGGTTACGTACCTGCCGGTGGCATAGCCACCTCAGTTATGATATTGATGGATATTACAATTGTAAAACAATGGAACGTACAATCATTAGAAAGAATATATTTCAGCTTACAGACACCGTTCGGGATTACCTGGCTTTTGGAATAGGACTAGCCTGTTTATTCCTCTTCATAACTTCTGCTATTAATAAGATAGGGGAGCACGAAAGATTTATGGATGGCTTATCAAGAGTACACTTTATTGGCGAATATGCGCGGTTTATATCCTGGGCTGTTCCGGTTGCAGAGATCATTATTTCCCTATTTCTGATTATCCCTGGAACACAGCGGCTGGGTTTTTATTGCTTTATAACCCTAATAGCTGTTTTTACAGGATACATTGTAGCAATGATGTTATGGGCAGAAAACCTGCCTTGCAATTGTAATCTGATCATCGAAAAGTTGAGTTGGGAAGGGCACATATGGTTTAATGCCGGGTTTATTGCATTGGCTGTATTTGCTCTGTGGCTCGGTAGGGCAACAAAAAATCATAAAACAAAAACATGAAAAAGTTAAGTTTAAATATTAAAAAAATCGCTTTGAGCCTTCTTGTAGTTGGCTTGGCGGTAGGATTCAGCGCTTTTGAAGCAGAATCAAATAAATTGAGGGCTGGGGATTATGTTTTTTATAACAGAACCCAAACTATAAATAATCCGGATCTTACTAAGTATGTTTTCCGTAGTGCCCCATCTTGTAATCCAACAGGGACCGTATGTTCCGAAGTTTGGAATATAGGAACACAAACACCCCCTACCAATGGAAAGGAGCTAAGCTCTTATGCTATTGCACCTACTTACGTAGGTGGCGTTACACCGGGTACATATAACGGGTTGTAGTAGTTGTTTAGGTTTAGGATGACGGAAAGCTACTCCGTCATCCTTTTTTAATAGTTTATTTCTTATCTGTAATTACCAATACATCGGTAGTCCTCATTTCTATTTTAAATTCCAGACCCCATTTCTTAAGCTCTTTATTTAGTGCAGTTATGTCGTCTATTTGGCAATTGATACTCAAATCTACAGGTTGCACGATTCCTGTTTCGTCAATAAAGGGCTTATGACTTCTTTGATAATAGTAACCCTGAAAACGACCGATTAACCGGTCAAGGGTCATATTTGTTAAAGAGTAAGAATAAGCATCGTATTTTTCCTTTGGCTTTTTTCCTTTTGATTTTAAAAGCACAGTTGAATCTGATCTTTTTAATACAAATGATTCTTCTGTTTTTCTTTCAATACTACAGGAAATGCCCATAGGGGTGAGGATATATCTTTCCATATCTTGTTTTAAAAGATTAAACCGATCTTTCCATTCTGGTGTATTACCCCAAAGCAATTCATAACAAACGCCGTTAAGCTCTAGCCACTCTATATATTCTTGTCCAGGTTTTGCCGTCAGGTTGGTGATTTTATTATATAATTCCGGCGATGCAATGTCAATAATATATCTTCCTTTATTAAAGAATAGGGTGGGGCTACTTTTAGAAAACGGGATACCATAAGCCATTTTTAAAAGAAAAGCGAGCTCAACGTTTTTAGCCCTGAAAGCTGTAGAGTCCCAGCTTAAGTGAGAGCTTAGATTAGGGATATACTTTGTAAATAAGGACTGGAAAAGAACTGTTTCTTTATTTACTTCTCGAGGCTTTGTACTGCTCTCAGTTAAAAATGGATTGCTGATTACAAAAAGAGACTTGGTTTTATCTAATTCAAATACGGGATTGTCGACCCTCATTTTTATGCCTTCAGTTGTATTGTTTATAGCCTTGGCAATAGAATTTTCATTCATTTGGTATTCGTCAGTTGTAGCAATTACGGTTCCATCAGAATTTATCCATACATAAAATGGCACTAAATTATGCGGGAAAAGCTTATTGAGCAACGTATCTTCAACAACTGACATAGCTCTAATCTTTTTTTGTTTGTATAACTTTCTAAGAAATTCTGCAGTTGTGCTGTCCGATTCTTGTGTTACGGGGAGTATCTGTAATTGGCCTTTAAATGCCTTTTGCAGGGAGTCGTTATTCGGGAATGCGGCTACACATGGGCTGCACCAGGTTGCCCAGAAATCTAATATTAATAGATTGCTTTTAAAGGAACTCAGACTACTTCCTTCTACTTTATTGTAATTTCTAACCTTCTTTAAATATACTTCAGGTAATTTGTCACCAATTTTTAGTGGCTGAACCTGAGCTGTTAAATTGCCTCCAATTATGGATAGGAAGATTATGAGCATTGCTTTTATATTTTTCATGTTTATTTTCTTAAGTTTTGTTGTATACCATTAAGTTTAATCTCTTGCGGGTCTATTGGAAAAATGTACCTGGGATCATTAGGAGGGAGCGTATAGGTTACGCCATTTAAGGATCTGGTTAAAGTTACTTCATGGTTAGGTTCCTTATTTAATCGTCTTAAATCCTGCCACCTTAAACCTCTAAAGCACAATTGCTTTCTTCTTTCTGCCAGGATTTTTGACAACACGATTTCTTTATCCGAGGATGTAAAATCAACATAGGCCGGAGTTTTAACCCAACGGGTTCTTAAGAGATTATTGAGGTCGTTTAGGGCTTCAGTTAAGCTTCCGGATCTTGCATTACATTCGGCGCGTATAAGCAGTGTTTCATCAACTGCCAGGCCGGAAAAGAACATGTTACTTCCGTCGTAAGAACCTTTAAAGTAGATGTTAGAGAAGATTTTTCGAAAGTATAATATAGACCGTAGATCATTAGAATCGTACAGGTTAAGGAGTTCGGGAACAACATCCATATTACGAATACCTGACGCATTTGTGCCACCTAATACACAGTGGTAAATCACCTCATCATTAAACTGGGGGAAAGGCCAGTCCGTATCTTCCAATGTCGAATAATCCATAAGGCGGTTGGATAGTTTCAAACATAAATTGGCATTTATAAGTGCATTAGGATAATCACCCATGCTTAGATATATTCTTGCCAATAAGGCGTATACCGCCGGTTGTGATGGACGTGTTTTATGTAATGGATTTAGTGGTAAAAGCGATAAAGCGTCATTAAGATCAGCTATTATTTTTTCATAAGTCTCCTTTAGCGTACTTCTTTTTACCGTTTTAGAAATGTCGGATGCTAATCTTAGTGGCAAACCTAAGTCAGCATCTGCCTTTTCAGAATAAGGTTTGCAATAAGCCTGCGCCAGATCAAAAAACTGATAAGCTCTGTAGAAAAGCGCAGAGCCCTTTACATTATTCCAATTTTGTTGATTAATTGAAGTCTCCGGTATTTTGTTTAAACCTTCAAGCGCAACATTGGCGAATAGGATTCTTTGATATGCATTTCTCCAGTCAGCATCGCTTCCATCATAATAATTCTCGTTTATTGCCCAGGTATAGGCATTTCTATCTTGTGCCGGACTAGAAAGATAAGCATCATAAGAAGTCTGAAAATCGCCGGAGCTAATTTCACCCGCACTGCCACAGTGATACAAATTCATTTTATCTGTATTGTCTAATAGTGCCTGGAAATCCTCAACTTTAGTTGGGATAATAAGTGAAGATGATGGCTTTGCATCCAACCAGTTTTTCTTGCACGCGCTAAATAAAACGCATGTCAGGAGTATATATATGTATTTCATAATCTTAAATTATAAGTGAGCTTTAATTCCAATTGATATGGTACGAGAATTTGGGATTCCACCATTTGAGACATCCGGATCTATACCTTTTTTATTTGCCCTCCACAGAACTCCAAGGTTGTTAGCATAAGCAAAAACCTGAATGTTTTGTATCGATACCTTAAATGCATTTGCAGATTTTAATAGGTCATAGCTTATGGATATGTCTCTTAGTCTGATGTGATCTGCTTTCTCTACTGTGGCTTCAGAATAGCTATAGAAATAGTCCCTTAAGTTGGAAGCAGGGTAGAGAAGAGATGGCACCGTTGTGTTTGCCTCATCTCCCGGTTTTTGCCATCTTATTAAATAATCCTGATGTGCGGTTCCGCCATTGAAAAGGGTGTTGTAATTAATGGTGGGCCGTCTAAAGTAATATCCCAATTTAAAGGAGATGTTAAACATCAATGAAAAACGATTATAGCTAAAATGGTTGCTAATGCCGCCAAAATATTTCGGACGTGAGGATCCATTGTAGACAAGACCATCCATAGAAGCAGGGCTGGTTAATGCGCTATAATTAGAGCTGATCTGCTGATCAATATAACCCTGTGGATTTCCGGTGTTGTGATCTAATCCTGCCCATTTATAAGAATACAGGGCATAAACCGGTTTACCTACGATTGGAAGAATGGAATTGCCGTTTCCTGCAAAAGAGGCGTAATTGCTATTGATAAGATCGAATTTGGTTACCTCATCTGTTGCATAACTGAAATTCAGATTTGTTGACCAAGTTAAAAGGCCACTGATGTTTCTGCTATTAATATTGAGATCTATTCCTCTCCCTTTTATCCCAGCAAAATTCCCTCTTAATACTGCTGTACCCGTATTGGGCGAAGAATAGCCTACACTTGGCGCAAGCGTTTGGTCGCCAATGATGTCTATCCCTTTTTTTATGAAGTAATCAATACTGCCAGTAATAGCGTTGTTTTTTATGCTAAAATCTACTCCTACATTCAGAATTCCATTTTTTTCCCAGCGCAGGTCAGAATTACCAATATTAGATATTGTTGCATAAGGTAGGTTAGTCCACAAAGCATTTGGAGTATACTTTAAGGTAGTTATGCCCGTAACAGATTTATTTAAATTGCCGTTATAGCCATAAGTTGCCCTCAATTGAATAGATGGAAGCGCGTTCCATTTAATACCAGCAGACCAGAGGGGGGCAGTTTTTTGATTTGTAGCTATACCAAAAAAATTAGATCCATCCAGTCTGGCACTGGCAGAGATCGTATATTTATAGTCATAGGTGTACGATGCATTCGCAAAATAAGACTTGAAACGATCTATCCCACCACCAATTCCTGTGCCTGTCGGGATGTACCCACCGCCAACCGGATTTCCGAAAACATCCTTGTAATAATTTACTGCAGTAAAATTATCAGTTTCGGGGTCATATCCATACAAGGTGTTTGAGTTGGTATTGTTTTTATATTCTATTGCTTCTGCGCCTACAATTGCACTTACAGCGTGTTTACCAATGAGCTGATAATTAATTTGCCCTCTTAAATTATTGCTTGCTGTAAATGAATTGGCTAAAATAAGAATGTCACCAAGGGGAATATTGTAACTGGTAACCTTACCATCGGTAAGGTTTGAGAAGTTGTTGATTAAATCCCTTGTGTTATAAGCTGCTATCCCTTGTAAATTGGATTGCTTAGATTGATACCGTTGATATTGATATTTAGCTTCAATACTTATGTTTTTGAATACAGTGTATTTAATGCCGGTAAATAACCTTGCTTCTTCGGTTTTGTTGGTGTTTTTTTCCGCATTCAATTCTGTCAGAGGGACATAATCCCAATTGAGAAAATTGTTTTGATGGGCCAACGCTTTGTAAACATTGCTATAACTACGGTTCAATGATTTCGGATTGCCATTTTCATCAGTGAACGCTGTGTATGGATAATAAATGCCACCAATAGATGTTGCGTTGGTTAAGCTAAGTGGGGCGTTGAAATGGCTGTTTCCTAAAACATAATTAAGTTGGGTGTTAATCTCTAGGTTCTTAAATGGGTTATAGCTATTAGAAAAATTCAATGTAAGCCGATCACTATTTGTGGTTTTCTGATTGGCCTGCATTTTATCATATCCCGAAGAAAAGTAAAAGCTACTGGTTTTGGTGCCCGTGCTAATATTCACTCCATACTGCTGGTTAATGGGGTTTGTATAGAAATATTTGAGTAGTCCATCTCTGATGTCGGTGTTTTTAAGTATGCCGATTTTATTGATAGAATCTTGTAGAGAGATCTGACCACTTCTTTTTTGAGCCATTATTTCAACTGCTGCGGGTATTACAGGATAGCTATAGGTGTTTAAGAGGTCATTGTTGTATTTGCCTTTTCTGAATAGGAATTGCTGCAAATCAATGTATTCATTGGCAGGAAGGAAGTTGCGATCGTACTTTAAATTGGGCTGCGCACCGATTGTGAGGTTTGCGACTGAGTTAATCTTTGTACGTTGATTGAACTGTCCTTTTTTTGTGGTAATTACAATTACACCATTCCCAGCTTTAACTCCCCATAAAGAAGCTGCGGCAGCATCTTTTAGAATGTCGACTGATTCAACGTCCTGAGGATTGAGGTCATTTATATTTCCATTGTACGGAAAGTTATCTACAACTATTAAAGGTTGATCATTTGAGTAAATGGTACTACGGCCCCGGATATTTATATCGGGTTTACCAGGGGTTGCACCTTTAACACCGGAATTGAATACAACACCGCTGGTAATTCCTTCTAATTTGGACAGTATATCTGGACTTACCCTTGCGTCAAACACCTTTTTGTCCGGTTTGGTAAACGAACCTGTTGCTCGTTCTTTTGGGATGTTCTGATAACCAGTGCTTACTATTTCTACTTCTTTGAGGCTTTGCTCATCGGTTTCGAGTGTTACAATCAGCGGCTCTTTTGACGGAATTTGGATGCTTATGTTTTTGCTTTTGTAGCCAAGGGAGTTAATGGATAAAGTATATCTGCCGTTTGGAAGGGTTAAGGTGAATTCGCCATTGTTATCACTGGTTACGCTTTGGTTTGTGGTGATATTTTTTATTATGGCACCAGGAAGTGATTCACCATTTGCTGCGGATATGGCTTTGCCTTTTATAACCTGCTTTTGTGGTGATTTATTATTTGTGGGTTCCTGTGCTTTGATGCTCAAAATTGAGCAAAGCGTGGCCATGAGGATTATTTCTATCGTTTTGAACATGTTTGGTCTGTTGGTTTTTTGCCAACATGCCAGAGTATGGGAATGGTTATGTATACGTCTGGCATGCAGACGGGTTAATTGATTCGGAAATTAAGCTAGATAGCTTATGTGGAATGAAAAGAGGTTTTAGATTGGGTTTTTTGGCTTGAGTGCGAAGAGTTTGTCCAATGGGCTTATGCCAAGATTGTGTAACACAAAACTATCTCCCTTCCGGTTTTGGGAAGGGAATCTAAATTGAAAGTTAGTTTTGTTTAGTTTTATCAATTCTCGTTATATTATAACGGGTCTCGGGTATATTTGACGCACGATACTGTAGTGGGTCCTATCTCCGTACTACTAGGTTCCAACACCTTCAACACGGTTACGATAGGCCCCATAGCTCTTCAGTCGCACAAAAGTACGCATAATATTGCCATGGGTATTAACCTACCGTCTCGGTTGAATGCAAATGTTGGAATTTGTAGTCGAGACTCTTTAATTAATACTTATATGTAATCTAACTCGAATATATGGGTTTACTTTGAAATTGTCAAATAAAATCAATTCAAAATGTAAGTAAGTTCATTTGAATTTAATCTTCGAGTATGGTGGATTATATTTAGGTCAAATATGGCTTATAAGGTAGATATCCCTAAAAATAGCTTGGGATCTTATTTAACATCAAAAGGTATTTCAAGCATAGATATTCATGCGAAAACTGGAATTCCCGCCGTTGAACTTAGCCAACTTCGAAATGGCTTAATTAAAGGAATATCGGGTAAAAAACTATTCTTGATTGTTAAAGCTGCGGATCTAAACATGGATGAAGCGCTAAGACAAGTTTATCCTAATCTAAAGCTTGTAATTCAGGATCAAAAAAGTCTTGAGACTTCCATTGATACTATGAAGGATTTCTTCGATTCAATAGAGGAAAATACATTGCAGATAGTAGCAAATAAAACAGAGATACCTATTACGAGGTTGAAAAATATAAAGGCGAATAAAGTTAATCTATTAGCCCACGAACTTTATTTAATTGAACTTGCCACTAAAACGAACCCAGGCACTTTATTTCATATGCTTTACCAAGATTTAGAACTCACTACTCCCGAAGAAGAAGCTTGGCTTAGAAAAGAAGAAAAAATTAGAGGCAGTAAAAAATAACAATTGTTTTAAGGGGAGTTCATACTAATAGATCATTTTTAGATCAATCATTTATGATTTTAGACCTTGTTAATAGGTAAGAATCTATTATGAATTGTCGAGAACCTGGCGCATACATCAGTCTATAACGGAGAATCAATATGTTCCGAAATATCCAAGTTTCGAGCTCTTTTAGATATTGCCTGACTAAGAATGCTCAATTTCTGCTTTATCTTATTTTGAATTCAATAGAGACAGTTCTGAATCCCATATTGGATTTTAAAATTGAAGGGTAAATTTTCTAACTATTGATCCGGTTATTCTAAGTAGGGGTTTTATTAATCCTGCACCAAGGTTGTTGTTTGACTTTCGGAGCGCAAAAATTGTTCGGCATAAACCCACCGATTTTGTCGCTCAATCTCATTTATTCCGCTGCTTTTTTTGCTTGCTCAGTCATCGGCTGGGGTGCGCGCAATTAATCAAATTTTCCATTAAAAATTTAAAGATGATGAAAGCGCAACATTTAAATCAATTATTCCAGGTTTCAGAAATGAGTGTCTCTTATCAACCAAAGTTTAAGGCATCAGAACGTCCGAGAGTGGCTAGTTCGCAGGAGACTTATAAAGTATTGATCAACAACTGGGATATGCAGAAGATTCATTTCCAGGAACAGTTTTATGTGTTAATGCTTAACTCTGCCGGAAGGGCGATAGGAATATCACTGATATCAACTGGTGGTAAGGTTGCGACAATTGCAGATCCAAAAATCATTTTTAGCATTGCTTTGAAAGCGCAGGCCACATCTATCATATTGGCTCATAACCATCCTTCTGAAAGTTTGCAGCCAAGCCAAGCGGATTTGAATTTAACAAGAAGGGTGGTTGAAGCTGGTAAAATACTGGATTTAATAGTGATTTATAATTTAATCATCACATAGGATGGTTATATTCGTTTGGGGACGAGGGATTGATCTAATGTGAAAATAGTCGTTGGAAATAATCGGGTGATAAAACCACTTTCCTGCCCCAAAGATATAAGTTAATTTAGATGTCCGTTATAACTAATGAGAATTCCCAGGGCTATTTGTATAGCCATTTTTATGGCAAAACATTGAGGACACTACAAGATGCTATTTAAGTTTTTAAATGTTAGAATATGTTTCGATAATAATTCTATATTTATAGTTTAAGTTACTAGTTTTTAAGAAAAATGCCCTGTGTGCTATAGGGTTGCCTAAAACTTTGACTTATATAATCAATTATCATCGGATGCTAAATGTAAGATCAATTATAAAAAGTAATGTCAACTTTACTTCATATAAATTTTATACAGATTTTCTGAAAGATATTGCTGAATCGTATAGAAATGGAGCGTCAGAAATTGTATTACAACTATTTGAAAACGGCGATGAAGATGTTTACAACTCCACTTACCACATTGACCCTATTGTTGTTCCTTTGCTATTAAGCCTAACCGAGCAGCTTAGTAAATATCATAAGAAAAAATTATCACTACGGTTAAATAACAATCCAGCCACTATCGATGTGCTGGAGTTTCTTGTGAAATGCGATTTCTTTCATATCTCTGGTAATAATGTTAATCCAAATTTCCCCAGAGGCAGAAATATTTTAGATTTTGATCCCCTTTTCTTCGGGTTGTTTAAAGGGAAAGTATTACGGACTCAGCATAGAGTACGGGGATATTCATTGGAAGACGATGGTCTAGCAATAGCCATAAATGATTTTTCGATAGAAGAGGATAAAAGGGATTTTCTCATGTCGCATTATACTTACAAAGTGAGGGACCATTTTCAGGAACTGCTTTTCGAAAATGAATTAACTATTGATCTGCACAATATTTATATCGACATATTGTCTGAACTTATTACTAATGCAGTCTTACATTCAAAGTCAAATGCGTACGCACTCATGTTTGTCGACCGATTTAAGACTAAATTTTCAATTTCTGACAATGGGGTGGGATTTGAAACATCGATGAAATCGAAAAAATCGACGAGTTATTATGAATTAAATTCACTAAAGAATGAACTGTCTAAACATAGTACAATTTCTAATATCTCTCCTGAGATCTTAAATAATCTACATACGATTTTTGATACATTATATTATTCCGCACTTAAAGAACGTCATGGACTGTTTGATCTTATGGTAACGGTTGTGCTTGGAAGCCAAGGATATTTTAGAATTCATAGCGAAAACAGTCAGATTATCGTCTCAAACAGGATGATGGAAGAACTGAAAAACTTAGAGCATTTACGAAACGAAATTTATAGTATACATAACCTATATGCTCTCGGTCAAATAACTGACGTCGAATGGGAGGAGATTATGCAAAGAAAGAGTCTGCTGCTCAAAAACTCTTTTATCGATTTTTATAAAAAAGCTGTCGATAAGTACAGTGTAGATATTAAATTCTCCTCGTTGAGGTTTTTTTTAGTCAAATTCAGAGGTGTACATATTGAAGTTGAAATTCCAAATAATCTAAGCGATGATCATATCTAAAATAGTTGCTACGGATTATATTTATCTGAATCTGCATGCAGAAGAGGTTATTTCGACTAATTATATCGAAGATGGGTGCAGTGGAATTTTTGTTGACCGCCTAACAGTTGAAACGGTGAAGAGGGCTTTTGAAGCGGTAACTTCAGATGGTACTTCAAGAAATCTGGTTCTTAATTTTAGACACATCAATGCCTGTCAGAAAAACCTCAACAAAACCATTATAGATCTTAAAAAAGATGGATATAAAATATTATTCATCAATCTTAAAAAAGCCGTTTGTGAGGATCTTTCTCTCACTATAATTTCCAATCATAAAAATATATCTGAAGGAGATGTTTGGTTAAAGTACTATTTTTTTGAGGATGCAGAAGATGTTTTTACAAATACGGAAATAGATATTGATAAATTGTATAAGGCTACTTTTCAATCAAAAATTAAAGCTTTCATTGATCCTCACAAAAAGCCGCATGCATCGTCCTTTGTCTACCTTACCTCTTATGTAGATATAAAAAAGCTCCTTAGCCATGAAAAGGACTTTATGCTATTTAGCTTGTACAAACTAGCTAATAAGATTAGAAAAGAATGGGAACACGAAATTGGTAAAAATCCAATTCTGATTTGCCAAAGTATGAACAGCGCATATATTGTTTCAGTATTATCGAACCTGTTGCAACTAGATATTTTGATCTTGGATAAAATTGGACCTATCAATAAGCTATATAATAGAATGGGTAGTACAATATCTGCCGACAGAAAATATATTGTCGTTTCTGATCTTGTATGTTTAGGAACGGAGGTGAAAATTGTTAAGAATCTCGTTCAGTTCATGGGAGGCAAATATCTTGGCAATGTATCTTTAATTAAGATAGAAACACTTGCAGATGAAGATATTACAGGTAGTGATGCAACAAAGGCGGTTTTTTCAATTAACCGAACTAATAATAAAGAATTAAATTATAATATTACCACCGATTTAGAGCAATTTTAATGGAAAATGTAATACTACATATTTCGGATTTGCATATCACTACACGCCTAGGGACTGATGGTATATTAAATCCCAAAATCGAATCTTATTTGACAACAAATGCCGATGAATCTGCGAATAATTTTTTCGTAGAAAAGTTAGTCGAAAAGGTCAAGGAAGATTTTCCTGGAAGAAAGTTTACCTTACTTGTCACTGGCGATATTTCGAATCTAGCGGAAATTAAAGAGTTTACTTTTGCAGAGAAGTTTATAAAACAGATTATGGCAGATTTGGCGATAACTGAGGATAATTGTTTAATAATACCTGGTGATCATGATGTGCATCGAAGGTCATTGGAAAATGCTTTAGAATTAGTGCCCTCTGATGAACCACACCTTTTGAATGATATTAAATTCAGAAATTTTGCTGACTTCTACAACCGTATAAAGACGACTCCATTCCAGTTTGAGAAAATTATAATTGATCATTTAATTCTCGATGAAAAAGTGATATTGTTAGCAATAAACTCGAATTTTAAGGTTAACAATAAAGGTGGTTTAGGGAACATTCCGATAGATCGTTTGAAAGTTGAATTCTTGGCTCTTAAGACAGCATTAGCGAATAAAGATTTGCAGTACGTAGCTTGCTGGCATCACAATTTTACAGCTGGTTTCGAGGATACAAATAAGGGGCAGTGGGAAACTGAAAATAGAAAACATTTATTAGCTGAGCTGGAAAGCTTAGGTATTAAACTTGTTCTCACTGGAAATGAACACACGTCCAACAGCAAGACTATTCAGAATGGCTCGATCATGACGAGCGACTGTGGTGCATTATCATCAATACCATATGATGCGACATTTAAAGTCTATCCTATAGTGATTGGAGAAGAAATAGTCCTTGAAAATAAAATATATGCCTTGCAGAAAACAAATGGAAATGATCATCCATATTTTTGGCAGATACGGGATAATTCCGGGGCAAAACAACCTTCACAGTTTAAATTGTTTGTTCCAAACAAGGAAATAATAGCTGCTACCGTTGATTTGCCACATAGTAACAACGTGGAAGAAGTTGCTGAGCCGGTAATTGCGCCAACAGAAAATACAAGAGTATTCTATGACGATCCCGAGAGAGCCGAGCAGCTGTATGCTATAATTAGGAAAAAGAAGCTATTCCACTCCGGTCACTTCCATTGGAGTAACAGTTCAAGAGCACATAATTGGATTGACGTGTCCAAACTTCTCGAAGATCATGAAGATTTGAATTTTGCCCAAAATTCTGTCATTGATGTAATAGCTAGATTTAATTTAGGCGAGAATTCTTCCCTCATAATTGGTTTAGGTTATGAAGGCAATATCATTTCTAGTAAAGCATCAATTAAGTATAATATACCGTATACCTCTCTTCCATATTCCTATCGCTATAACGATCATCATGACTACGAGAAAAAGCTGAATTTTGACAATGCTGATGGGACATACAAAAAAGTAATAATAATTACTGATGTAGTGAACGATGGCAGAACAATCAGGAAATTGATTGATAGGCATGAGAAGTCTTTCTTTGATAAAGTTTGTGAAGTTGTTGTGGTTTCGCTATTCTACACAGGCCACGAACAAATCAATACAGATATACTTAATTACGATAAACTCCCTGAATCCTATGATCGAGAGTATGATCATGATGTCAACAAAATTAGTTTCTATACCGTAAAATCTTTGAAAGTCGAAAAATGCCCTTATGGGAAAAATTATAAACAGGAATGCTTTATATACAAAGATGAGCTTAGTTGTGTGCATTTGTTTTATGATGAGGTAAAAGCCGAGGAATAGTTAGTATTTTTAATATGGAGATTGCTAAAAATATCACTGGTGAACAGTTTTTAAGATTGGATCTTTCATCTGCAGGAAAAGATTGGTCCAAAGCCATATTGATGCTTCGGCTGAGAATCACTGAACGTTTTATCGAGCCGACAGATAAACTGATCGAACTTGAAAGTAGCATTCCTGCAAAAGGTAAAAAGTATGGTTTTGCTATTCTTGCTCTCGATTGTCTTTTGTGCGAGACTATTCAATCTTTTTATGAGGGTGTTGAAAACTCCAAAGGGCATAGCAAGCAGCTTTTCGTTAAATTCTTGAGAGAACGGCAAAACTTCAAGTCACATTTTACATCAGATGCTGATGCCGAAGATTTTTATATCAATTTCAGATGCAGCTTATTACATCAGGCGCAAACCTCCGGTTCAACGAAAGTCTGGGCACTAGGTCCACTAATTAAAAGGCTGAATGGGGAGACGAAAGTTAACAGACTTGTGTTTCATCAGGCTCTAAAAGATGAATTTGAATTGTACATATCCTTATTGTCGGAGTCAGTAAATAGTGCTTTACGGAGTCATTTTATAAAGAAAATGACATATATAAGCACTAGCGGATAGTGCGGTTAATTAACAATTTTTATTTTCTACAAGTAGAAGCCAGAAAACCATATTTAGTATTTTACGGTTATTTGTCTATAAACTAAGTTAGCTGATTATGGGAGTGGGTTTCAATTATGAGACTGCGGTTTGGGCCATCTATTTCAAACTGAAAAAAAGAAAAAGCGAAATCCTCAGCTTCAACAGCGTCTCGGGTTGAGGGGTGGTTTTTGCGCAGACAGATGGACAATCCGTATCGGTTAAGCTGACCGACATTCCGCCAGAAATTCCCGAAGACCTGAATCAATCCAATAACAAGCTACCTGTTCTGTCCAATTATCTTTAATTCTCGGAGAGCTTTCCCTTTTTAATCCAACTAAGATTCATTGAGTAAATAGGATAGAAGGGTAGGAAATTGATTGTTCTTTCCTTTCAAAGGAGTCTAGTTTTCCTTTGCTAAGTGATAAATCTCTTGGACTCTTCATTGTTATAGATTTTGCAAATTCACCCTCGGTTATGGTTGTTTGACTTGGGAAATTATTATACGGTGTTTTATTGCAAATTCTAGGTTTGCCTAGGTTTAGCAATGAAGTTGGGAATGCAAAATGGGAAGAGTAATAATGGAACTAAAAAGTACCTGCTCCTTGGTAATGGTAGAAAGTTGCTAGTTACATTATTTCTCCTTTGGAGATGAAGGCTGCTATAGCCCTTTTCCTAAGATCAATTCCCAAATTATCAGAAACCCGAATGAAGCAATTTTAAATGCTTGAGTCCCTCTTGACAAAAACCATTTCATCGAAACCATGTCGAATGAGAAGTTTTTTTAAAGTTGTAATAAATCTTCTAAGCTCTCTGTCTAAAATAGAATCGTAGTCTGGGCTTAGGTTGTTGAAGTCATTTGGTAGCAGATTGGCTATCGCATGGTTAATCCCCGTGATTATTGTTGGAAAGTCAATGAAAACTAGCGTGTCATCTTTGATTTGTGTATCAATGCTTATGTAACGCGGTCTGCCGGCGTACTTAAAAGAAACATTTTCGGTTTCAATTTGTCGCTTCATTTTCTCAAATTGTAGGTTGACATCACCGTGTATTTTCTCAGGGACAATGATGTTCAGGCGGCAGTTTTTGTAGGTGATTCCCTTGGATTCGAAACCATCGTTTTCGATGATGAATTTGCAGATAGGTGATACTAAATTTTCGAAGTAGACTGCTGCTAGTGTAGCCGATGGGAAAAAATTGATTTCATCATCTGCACTGGACATGAATAGCTGACTAATTTGATGAGTACTTTTGATAAGTGTGGCCGGATTAGTTTTATCAAATCTCGCAAGGGTCAGTCCTGCAAGGTCTGATAGTAATTTAATATTTTTTTCTATCAAGAAAGCACATTTAGTGCTACCAAGTCTCCCTGTAAATAGCCCAAGTTCAAATAGTACATTATCGCGTGGTTGTAACATGTCCTTACCCCGGACAGTAACCTTATCATCTTCTGTTCCAATTAGAATTCCGTAATCATATTGAAGCGAAGCTTTTAATAGATCTGCTAAAAAATTCTGATTGATTTTAAAAACTGCTGTATCCCACAAGTTTTCATTCCAGATAGTGACATCAAAGTCCCTCTCGAGTGTGGCTTTGACAATTTCGGCGAGCGGCAATTCTTCCGAGGAAGAACCTATAAATATTTTCTTTTTAATCATCAGACTAAACTATTTGCTGGCATATCCGCTATTAATGAAATGATTTCCTTAAAAACTAGCTTTAAGTTTTCCAATTTAGCACTATCGTAACGGAAAATCCATTCGCGCCCGTCCACAGAAACTAGATTATCTGAATGATTTTTATCTTCACACAAGCTTTTGATCTGGTAGTAAATGACTGGCACAAGTTGCAGGTATGTCGCATATCTGTATTTATCAACAGATATGTCGTAACATATAGCATTGATATCGAAACTACTCAGTTCAATATCTTTGTTTGATAAAGACTTTATGTTTTTAATAAACCTAATCATCTTTTTTACTCTGCCATTAGTTTCATCGCCACGCTCATTGATCCTTTTTATACTCAAAAATGGAAAGTCAGCATCTCCTCTGGAATGAGTGTCTTTATTGTAAACCTGAATACCCCGATATCGTTGTTTGTCATTGATGATCGAGGTAACATCATCGTACCAGTTTGCAATTACAATATCGACTTCTCTGTTAAGATTTAGATTCTTAATCTTGATGGACTTTGGTTTGGTTTTGTCACAGACCGAATAGACGGTTCCTAACGTGTCTTCGCAGTCCATTCTTAAGTTTCTAAGATCATCTAATGCACTTCCCTGGTAGAAGGGAGCACTAACTTCGTTCTTCAGTTTAGAGATGGAAGATGTCGAAAACCTAGCTACCTCTGCTGAGGATTCCAGTAATTTATCTATCCCAGTACGATCTGTCTGGTAGAACTTATTTGATATAGTTAGCAGATCAATGTCACTATATCCTTTAATATGGGTATTTGTCATTACTGACCCCTGATATTCAAATGATACGCTTTCGAGATTTGATAAGTGCTCTTTTACCCTTTCTCCTGCCTGCTTACTTTTTGAAGTGTATTCAGGTTCAACTGCTTTCATCGCGGTTCTAACAAATACAAGGGCGTCACTATAGGAAATCCCTGAAAGGTCATCTCTGTACGTTTTAGAAAGAATTATATTCTCGGGATTAATCCTGCTGCGAATATTTTCCGTGAGTTGTCGGTAATTATGGTTCATGAGCGATAATTGAACTTGTTAAAGAAGTTATTCTAAGGTAAGAAATATTTAGTCAAACACATAGAGGCATACATAGTAACGAATACAGAATTCATAAAAAGCCATTCTATATTGTTCAGGTGGCTACTTTCTTCAAGCCATTTGGCGCCCGTTTCATTTTTAATCATCCTTTCCGTGAAATCATCATTCTGATCCTTAAAACGGCGGAGATTATCATGAGCCAGCAGTAAATAAGACTTTAGGTTATTTAAGTAAAGGGTATTACTTAGTGGAAGGTTATACTTTAACATAACATTTTATAGAAGTTAATTTACTAGATGTCTCCTGGAGGCGTAATCAATTCTTTAGACATTACTTACTACCTGTCATTTAGTGAATTTCTTAATTACTGGTAGATTGATTCTTGAAGAAGTCCCTTGCTAAACTTAACATTTGAACATCTACTTCCTTTTCAATCTTGGTTTTTTCAATGTTCAATAAACTTTCCCCAGGGGCTAATTTAAAATTACGCTCTACTCTGGATAAATCTTTAATAAGGTCTGAAATAAGTGCATCATTTTTATTTTTATAAGCAAGCTTTAGCGCAATGGATTTTGCTAAGATATTGGTTAACTCATTCTGAAAATATTTAGAGTCTTCAAGGTTTCCCTTGTATAGTCTAAGAAAAAAGAATGCAAATAATTGTACAAATATTACAAATGATATTCTAGGTAAAAAATTCATAAAAAATATCTCGCTTGTTATATTTTTATTTTCGGAGATTATTACAAAAGATAAAACTGAAATTGAAATTATTGTCCCAATTATTCCAATAGTCAGATTGACAATTGAATTATTTTGTAACTTATTTAAATGATTATAGATGTTGAGCTCTAACGGCTTTAGGAGATTGTCGATTACAGTTAATGCCCCCAAAGGATTGCCTTTTAATCTGTTTAGTTTGCGTCTTCCCGATATATTGGCGTTGATTCTTGAATTCTGTGATACATTAGGGAGTGTTTTATTTTGGTTGTTTTTTGATAAAAATCTTGGAACAATTACGAGAGTTAAACCAGTTCCAGCAATTGCTAAAAACACTGCGACTACCTCCAGTATTTTATTAATCTGCTTGAAATCTAGGTCCCTCAAGACATAAGCCACTGCAGCAATCGACCCGAAAGTGATTAGTAAAAAAAGCGATAAAGCTAATACATTGTACAGCCTCGTTTTAAGTCCGTTTGGTTTATTGATAGTGTGAGCCATTAATTATCTTTGTTTTAATATTTAGTTTGAGTTAATATCTGAAAAAATATTTAATAGGCGTCTAAATAATATTCAAATTGCTATATGTTACCCATGAATTCTGTTCATCAAGGGTTATTGTAGCCCTATTCGGAACTTTATAATTTCTTTAACTTGGTATTGCCATTCAGGTGATCATATTTTTCAATATAGACATCAAATTTAATCAGATCGCTTCGGCCCAGGTTACTGTAAAAAAGATACTCGGGTATTATCTTTGAAAACAACTGTTCATCTGTTCCTGAGAGTTTTCGGAGTGTATCGTCTAATTCTTTATAGATCTTTCTTCGCATATAAAATGAGATTAATGATGTATGGGATTTGGCTTGTGACGAAGCTACCTTTGATCTGTCAATTTGTTTATTGCTTGTTTTGCTTAAAAATTGATACGATTCTGATACGGCTGATGTTCTAATCAGATGGGAAACAAAGCTTAACCAGTTCTGATGGATAGGCTGGCTTGAGGCTATCTTCAGATTATTTAATAACCGCAAATATAGAATCGAACCAGTGCCAATGTTTATAGGAAGATATGTTGTGGTGACGGATAAACACTTTGTCTCAAAGAAAGCGTTGGCTATCGTACGCTCCAAAAAAGGGTTGACGCCAACTTAAGATAGTGACCTAAATCAACCAGTTTTTTTTTAATAAACTTAACTTTAAGTTTATTACCTTCATCCAAATCTTATAGAATGCGCTCAGGAATTGAAATAGTCAATAGATCAAATACTTATATTTTATGAATCGCTCTCTTCATTACAATTATATAGACGAGAGATTAAATCTTTTGGCTCTTCGGACAGAACGAAGAGGTAAAGTAAATATTTTGGATGTGCATCTGCACTCCGAAAATTTTTACCTTTATTTTTTTAATAAGTTGTATGGTTGGAAGTTGGAGAATCTAAATGCTGTTCAGCAGAATGTGGAGGCCATTGACCTTATTGATCATACCAATAAGTTTATCTTTCAGGTGTCGGCCACGAATACGAAGGCTAAAGTTGAATCCGCTCTTTCAAAAACCATACTCAATAAGTACCCTGGTTATAGCTTTAAATTTATCTCTATCGCTAAAGATGCTGGTGATTTAAGAAAAATGACATTTAGTAACCCGCACAATTTGAAATTTAATGCTGCCCTTGATATTTTTGATGTTAACGTGATTTTAAATTCTGTTTTAGGTCTGGATATTGTGCGACAAAAAGAAATATATAATTTTATAAAGCTAGAGTTGGGTGGTGAAGTTGACATAGTGAAACTCGATTCGAACTTAGCTGCAATTATTAATATCCTTTCGAAAGAAGATTGGAATGATGTGACTGAACTAGATCAAGTTGTTAGTTTCGAGATAGAAAGGAAAATTACATTTAATAATCTGATTCGTGCGAAATTTATTATTGACGACTACAAAATTCATTATGGAAGAGTTGACAGTAAATATGCTCTGTTTGACTCCTTTGGGAAAAATAAAAGCAATGCTGTATTAGGTGCAATTCGAAAAGAATATATTCAACAAAAAGGAGTTATTAATGATGATGACTTATTTTTTGTTGTTATTGAAAAGGTAATTGAGAGGATTCAGCAGAGTGCTAATTATGAGGAGATTCCAATAGATGAGCTGGAATTAAGTGTAAATATATTGGTGGTGGATGCTTTCATCCGCTGCAAAATTTTTGAAAACCCAGAAAACTACAACTATGCTACTGCCTGATAATATACATCCTGAAAATACAGTTTACTTTAATGGTGCGTATGTGTTGCAGGCATTGCAGCAGAAGCCGTTACAAACATACTTGGAGCTTTACCAAAATGTGAAGGCTGTTAAAAATATGGCTTATTCAATGTTCATACTGTGCTTGGATTGGTTATTTCTACTTAACGCTGCTCAGATAAATTCACAAGGGGAGGTTGAATTATGTTCTTAAAAGAGCTTTCAATTACCAGCGACAACAAGGTTATTAGGGATATTTATTTCCACAAGGGGATTAACCTTATTGTTGATGAGTCAAACGACGGAATTACTGGTAATAGTGTCGGAAAAACAACGGTGCTAAAGTTGATTGATTTCTGCTTGGGGGGAAATCCAAAACATATTTATCAGGATTCCGAAAATAAAAAGCAGGATTACAAGCTCGTAAAAGATTTCCTGATTGGTAATAAGGTCCTGGTCACCTTAGTTTTAACCAATGATTTAGATGATGAAAATGCTGAGGAAATAGTTATTCAAAGAAATTTTTTGGCCAGAAAAGATATAATTCGTAGAATCAACAATGAAGATTATACAGAGATAGACTTTGAACTCAAACTCCTTTCTCTATTGTTTCCAAATCAAAAAGTGGCTAAACCTACTTTTCGCCAGATTATATCACATAATATTAGATGGCGGGATGAAAGTATTAACAATACGCTAAAAACGTTAGATGGGTTTACTTCAGATGCAGAATATGAAACGCTTTATCTGTATCTACTAGGGTGTGAATTTTCAAAGGGAAATACAAAACAAGAAATCCTTGCAAAATTAAAACAGGAAGACACATACAAGTCAAGATTAGAAAAAAATCAAACAAAAACAGCTTATGAGGCGACACTCGGTTTGATTAATAACGATATTGACGTGCTGAACCTGCGAAAGGATAATCTTAATATAAATGAAAATTTTGAGGCAGATTTGCAAAACCTAAATCAGCTAAAATATCAGATTAGCAAAGCTAGCCAGGAAATAAGTCGATTAAATATCAGAAAAGAACTTATCCAGGAAACTGAGCTTGAACTTAAAACGACTGCATCTAATATCGATGTTCAGCAATTAAGGTTAATTTATCAGCAGGCTAGCAGCAAAATTGACGATCTGCAAAAAACATTTGAAGACTTGGTTGAATATCACAATCAAATGATCAATCAGAAAATTGATTTTATTTCAAAAGAGCTTCCTGTAATCGAACAGGAAATCAAGCATAAGGATAGTGTGCTTACGCGTCTATTGGGTGATGAAAAAAAACTAGCAAACATTATTGCAAAGAGCGATTCATTTGAAGAACTAGAGAGTGTTATTATTCAATTGAACGAGAAATTTCAAAAAAAGGGTGAATACGAAAAGATCGTTCAGCTTTTGGAGGAAGTCGAAAGCAATATGAAGGAATATAATAGTCGACTAAAGGAGATTGATGATGAGTTGTTTTCAGACTCCTTTGAACAAACCGTTAAGGATCAATTACGGAAGTTTAACAAATACTTTGCTACTATTTCAAACGAATTGTATGGAGAACAATATGCTCTTAAATATGATATTGTAATCAACACTAAGGGGCAGCGACTCTATAAATTCAATGCTTTTAATACAAATTTAAGTTCCGGCAAAAAACAGGGTGAAATCTCTTGTTTTGATATAGCCTATATTATGTTTGCTGATGAAGAGGCACTTCCAACGTTACATTTTATATTAAATGATAAGAAGGAGTTGATGCATGATAACCAGTTAGTTAAAATTGCTGAGTTTGTGAATAGAAATAATATTCAATTTGTTGCATCCATCTTAAAAGATAAGTTGCCAGAGGAATTAAATAAGGAAGAATACTTTGTTGTAAAACTGTCCGACACAGATAAGCTATTCAGAATAGAGAATTTTTAAAGTATCATAGAGAGTTGGGCAATTGGTACATCAATTGCCCAACTTAAAAATATACGCTTAATATGGACAATCCTCTAAACCTGCTGCCGCTAGTAAATCAGCCATGAAAAAGTTCGAGTCTTGTAGCGTAGGGGACACGTACTTTGCCAGTAGTTATACATAACTGCTGGTTTTTTGCTTCAAGGGATTATAAAAGAGGCGAATTAATTTGAGGATGGTTGGTTTTTAGATGCTTTGATTTGAGCTTTGTGACTCGTCGTATGTTTACTTGTCGTTTGGTCTTATCAGTTTATATTCATCGTGACAGAAAAGGGGAGAAACAGTGCGCATATATTAAAGTCGAACTGGATGAAATTTGGCTGGCATTATATTAATTTCCGTCACGAATTTAAAACAGACCATTTATTGAACATTTATTATGTTTATACCATGAGTGATTTTACCAGGAAGCAGTTTTATTGGTTGTTAGTTTTGTTTATGGCTTGTCTGATCTTTTGGGGATTAAAACACTATGGCTATTACCTCGGGCTACCTGAACCAAGTAGATGGCGTGGTAGTTTGAGATATTTATAAACTATTGTTCCCAGGTTTCGTTAACTAACTAGTATTAGCAATCGAATAAAACGCTTCCACATGAAAATTGCAGAGGATTTTGATGCTAACTTGCTTTGAATGACATTCTTTTCCAGCGTTTAGTATTACTAGCGTTTACGACTCCCGGAAGCATAAATGCTTTCAATATGGCTGCGGGATTGAACGATTTATTGTTAATTACTGAATTGCCAGAGAAGGTCTCTGTAATATATTGAAGGGTAAGTGTTATTACACACAGGCACCCTGCTTCTGCATCAAAGCTGAATTCTGCGGGAGGTATAACCTCGGGTTTATACTTGTACTTTATTTCAATATATTGAACGTTTTGCACTAAATAGCGGCCGTTTTTGAGATCGAACAAGGCAACCTGAAAGGCTAAAACAC